>Ga0247611_10000032_pt1 | contig 253312 bp, 244 predicted proteins | sample 177DNAGHGhighgp2_FD_192422 | JGI IMG/M metagenome (GOLD analysis project Ga0247611, IMG submission 192422) | Sheep rumen microbial communities from Palmerston North, Manawatu-Wanganui, New Zealand - 1770 DNA GHGhigh gp2 | ecosystem: Host-associated > Mammals > Digestive system > Stomach >... | reverse complement strand
CCTTGTCGGTGGATACGCACTGGATGTGCTGTTCCCCGGCGAACTCTTCGCAGATGGGCATTTCGTGTGCGAATGCGGCCATTGCTGCAATTCCGATGACGATGGGCAAGTTTCTCATTTTTAACTCCTTGTTGAATGAACATACCCACGATGTATCACCGGGTGCCCGAGACAAGGGCACACCGGATACACGGTGGTAGTGTGAAGATCGTAGGGGAATTGGTGCCGATTGGCACCGCCCCCTGCCCTAGATTTTGGTCAAGTCCACCTTGTAGATGGGGTAGTTGCAGAAACCGCTCTGTGCGTAGCGACCCGTAGGAGTGAGCACCCCTGCCTTCATAAGGTTGTCAAAGGACTTTTCGGGCAGGTTGTTGTTGTCCAAGCAGATATGGTCTTTGCCTTCCGCTTTGGTCAGAGCACCTTCAATATTCGTGGAAATCATGGCAAACGGCTCCCCTTCGTCAGTGTAGGCTTCAAGGGCAAGGTTGTCGTTGGAGGCATAGTGTTTCTCTTTGAGGCAGATGTTGTAGGTTGTGCCGAGGAAGGGGAACTTGAAAAACTTGTTGGACATATCTAACTCCTTTCGTTGAACATTCCCACGATGTGCCACCGGGTGCCACCCATCGGGGCACACCTGGCACACGGTGGGGTGAAAAATTCGTAAAGAGGAATTTGGTGCTCGGTTGAGCACCTTTCCCCTATGCCACCATCTTGTCCCATCGGGTGCGGAGTTCACGCAGTCGTCCCATTTGCAGGGCATAGACCCATTGCTGCCATTTAAGGCGGGTCTGAAAGAGCCGAACCTTGCCCTTTGAGTATAACGCCCTATCTAGTTTTGCGTCCAATTCGTCAAGCAGACGCCCTAAGCGGGCATAGAACGGGTCATTGTGGATAAATTTCTGAAACGCCATATATACCCCCTAGAATACCCTTGCCACGATGTTCACGCCCGCCATTTCGGTGTGCAGGAAGTCGCCCACGAAGTTAACCGCACCCGTGAGGGTGTTGCAGAGGTGCGTCACGCAGTTGTAGTTGGAATTTACCGCACCCACGCAGAACAGAACCACGATGGCGATGATTGCAATTGCTACGAGAATTTTCATACTGAACTCCTTTCGTTTGAACATTCCCACGATGTTCCATCGGGTGCCAAGGATCGGGGCACATAGGGAACACGGTGGGCGACCGATTGACATATGGCGGATTTGCCGCCCTTGCGGACGGCTCGCCCACGTTTCCCTTAGAGGTTCTCTACCGCACTGCACTCCACGAGCGCCCAGTAGGCCTTTCTCACGAGGTTCCCGAACTTGTCACGGATATCCCTGAACTTGCGGGCGACTTTCCACCCTGCGAGGCAGATACGTTCGTATTCCGTGTCATACCAAATTGAGCCGTTGCGGTAGTCCACGAACACATTGTTCAAGAATGCACCGCCGAAATGCTTGCTAGTTTCCCAAGCCTTGCGGCAAAGGCTCTTGATGTAGTTGATGTTGTCACGGATGAACTTTCCCATTTTTATCTCCTTGTTGAATGAACATTCCCACGATGTTCCATCGGGTGCCACCGTCCGGGGCACACCGGGAACACGGTGGGCACCGGTGTCACATAAGGGAATTGGTGCTCGGCTGAGCACCTATTTCCCTAGAAGCCGCGGTTCAGCACCCGTTCCCGCTTCTCGCGGTCAATTCTCGCCCGTTCGGCCTTGACCCTTTGGGCGTTCACGCCCATCTGCTTCGCAAAGGAACGGGCGTTTTTAAGGCGTTCAGCGGTCAGTTCCGCATAGGTCTTTGTGTCCAAATTCGCTTTCATTTTGACCCCCCTTTTAGGCTTCCACCGCCAACATAAAGTCGGCAAGCGACATTCCGTGAAACTTGGACAGGAAGCGTTCAGCCTTGTCGGCGGACATAATCTTCAAGCGGTTCAGCACCGCTTCATAGCCGCTATTCGTGATGGAAAGGTTCTTGATGTAGCCGATAATCTTCTTGCTTTCTTGGGACATATTGTCGCTCCTTTGGTTGAATGTATCACCACGATGTTCCGTCGGGTGCCGTCTGTCGGGACATATCCCTTACACGGTGGTGCCCGCGTTCCCGCGTGGGCAAAAAATCGGGCGGTTCCCCTGGGGTAAGGGGAGCCGCCCTTTGGCGGGTCAGTTTACTTTTTCAAGGCGCAGACCACAAAGCAGGCTCCGTTCTTGCTTGCCTTGGCGCAGGCCTTGTCCGCAGCCGCCTTTGTGCGGTGGCGGGAATAAAGGGTCTTTCCGGTGATAAGGTTTGCGAACACTCCGTATTTCATGGCGGTATCTCCAATTTGGCGGGAACTCTCGTAGGCGGTTCCCCTTGCCTCATTTACACTTCCACGATGTATCGTCGGGTGCCACCGCTCGGGTCATGCCCCATGCACGGTGGTCGCGGAACTCCCGTAGGGTTTTGGTGCTCAACTGAGCACCTATTCCCCGTTAGCCGAGAACTATTCGGCCCTTGTCGCAGTCGCAGGGCTCTTCTTCCCAATCGGAGAAATAGTCCTGCACCTGCTCTTCAAGGGCCTGTTCAAGCCCTTCAAGGTCAAGTTCCTGCCGAAGTTCCAAGTTGCTCGGTTGTGCGATGATAGTTGCCATAGTGACCTCCTTTCAAATGAACATCCCCACGATGTTCCATCGGGTGCCCATCTTCGGGGCACTTCGGGAACACGGTGGCACCGGGTCTCCCCACTATATACAGAAACGGGCAGGGAGCGCACCCTGCCCGTCTGCCGTATCCCCGACCGCAGGGACTCGAACCCTGCTGGCGCTACCACAAAGCCGATGAATACGGAACGCTCTACAATGCCATATAGGCCAAACTCTTGGGTAAATACTCCACCCCGTGGCGTTCGGGTCTATGGGTCGCGACTACCATAGGCCACCACGCCACGGCAATGGGGCATTGTCTTTGGCAGGCTGAGCCACAACCTAGGCCTCCCAACCTATCCAGCAGTCCTGTCGCTAGTAGGCTCGCTTCGGTCGCCCTGCCGTCCGAGGGGTCTCACGCCCTCGGGGCTTAACTGCTCCCACGATGTGACACCGGGTGCCACTGTCCGGGGAGGCCGTAGGACACGGTGGCCCCGTATTTTGGGGCGGGGGGTCAGAAGGCCGTATGGGACAAGGGGGTACCTTATTTCACAAGGGGGTTACATCCAGGGTCCCCCAGGTCCCCCGGAACCTTTTGTTCCACCCCCGCGGGGAACACGTGTTCCCCCAGGGACAGGGGGGCCTCGGAAAAAATCAAAATTTATTTATGGGTACATAGGATCATTTGACCCCCTTAAGGATTTTTCCATTTTTGAAAATTTTTACTATATGGGGGGTATTTTGGGAAATGATGCACCCCCCTGTTCCCTGGTTACCCGGGGCGCCCTTTCCTGTGCAGCATAGCACCCGGTCAATTTCGAAAAATATCAGGGGGGTACCGGCGGTTGAAAAAACAGGGGCCATTCTTTTTCCGGGTACCCGGGGTACCCTTTCCGTGGTGAACTTGGACCCGGTTTATCCGAAAAAATATCGCCGGGGTATTTGGCGCAAAAAATCCCGGGCACCCCATAATATTGTAAATTTAAATTTACCATATTTTACATTCGCTGTGTTACAAAATCGGCGAAAATAAAGTATATTTGTGTTACAGACATGAACCCATGGGAAATGTGGAAAAGGATACTAAAATAATGACACACAAGAATGGTTCTGACGATTTCGATGACGATTACGTGGCCGCATACCTGAAGGATGCCGGCCTGGACATATGGAACGGGGCGGCTGTCCTGGGTGACGCGGTAAGCCTGGAGACCGGGGAGGGCTTTCTTGATGGGATTGGGGCATGGAAACTGTCCGTCAGCAGCGTCCGGCATGTAGTGCCGTTCCTTGAATTCACCCCGTGCACTTGCGGCATGACGTGCAAGTGCCGCCTTGGTACCTATGAGATTCGAGACCATCTGCTGTGCGGCAGCATCGCGAGCATCGCGAAACACATGGGTGCGCCTTCCGGGAAGGGGGTCATGGCCGACATCATCCTGCGCCTTATGTATCCTAGGTGCATAAGGGAGCCCGACTACTGCGGGATGATGGGCATTCGCGTGGACAGCCAGTTGATGGGCGTGAGTACCGGGTGGCGCAGGATAGAGCAGCGGTATCGGGGCGAGGAGTGCCTTGGGGACGGGATGAAGCTGGACCGTGACACCTTCATCCGCCGACTGTACCGGATGAATGACGCCGGGAAGTTGGTTTCGGTAAGCGTCCTGCATATAGTGAAGGGAATGGAAGATCTGTCGCTCGTGTCGTATGAACGCGAGGGGCATGTTCTCGAATTCATCCTGAGCGGCGGGCAGCCGGCGTACGCCCGTCTGATGGACGCATTTGACGACCTGTATGGCAGCCCTTTGACTCCCAGTGACCTGCCTGTGGCCATAAACGACGGTGGACGTCGGACTGTTAGCGTATCCATGCGCCCGGAGATGCTAGGGTGGCTAAGGGAGCATGTCGGCGGGGGGACGATATCTGGATACCTGTGCAAGCTAGTGCGGGAGAGAATGGAGGCGGATGCTTCGGTTCCGCTCAAGGGTGACCGCGAGCGATGCCCGGAAGATCTGGTGAGCAAGCTCACCGGACTGCTCAGGCATCACGGGGCTCCCGGTGCATCCGTGCATTCATGGCACATAGGTGACGGTAGCGTCGGGTGTGAAATCGACTCGATGTGCGATCCGGAGTGCAATCATGTCGGCGCCGGCCTTCCCTGCCCGGTTCGCATCAGCGTGGACGTGCCACTTGACGGGGACGTGTGGCGGGTCCGGTACAAGTGGAGATGTGACGGGGATGCCGGATTCCTGTCCGTATCGAGGACATATAGCCGGGAATATGCGTTCGACATGAGCGATCCGGGCATGAAAGACCTTTATGAGCTACTGATGGCGGGGAGGTCCTGGATACCGAGGAAGAATGGGAACTAGTGGACCGGATTTGCCATTGGTGCCATATGGAACAGGGGTGACCAAAACGAGGTCACCCCCCTGTTCCACCGTGCTTTGTAAACTTTGGTTTACAATTCGCCGGGGTGCAAGGTGATGAACAGCTGTTGTTGGAGGAAGTAGGAGAGCTGGTCCCTCGTGACCTTGGAGATTGGGATCTTCCTGGGGGAAGCCTTTACCGGCCTGTTCCTTATGTCCAGGTAGAACTGCCGGTATTCTATTTCCTTGCGCTTGATAAGCATGTCCCACACGAAATGGCCGTGGTCCTTCCTCCTCATTTCGAGTTCCTCGTCGGACGGCTGCGTATAGGTGATTGCTATGAATTCCTCGTTTGAGCCGATGTACTTCATGACCTTGTAGTAGTCCGGGTAGTTTTCGAGTAGTCCCAGGGCGGTCTGCTTGGCTTCTTCGTATGTCATGGCATTATAGTCCCTTCTTTTATATTTGAAAAACTAGTCCAGTCCGCCTATCATATCGCTGGGGGTAAAATCGGGTAAAAATATGGGGATCACGGCGGGTGCCATGTTCCCCCATTGTCCCTTGGGTGGGCGTGGGTGTAGGTATCGGTACCATGTAAAGTGGTGGAGCCTCTACCATTACAGTCCACACTGCACCAACGGAGCGGTATCGGCACCATGTAAGGTGGTGGCGCCTCTACCTATGGTTTCGCAATACGGCTGGATATAAGGTATCAGTGTCATGTAAGGCGGTGGCACCTCTACCGGCGGCAATCAGCCGTAATCAGATTATTAAGGTATCGGCACCATGTAAATCGGTGGCGTCTCTACCCCCAGACTATGTGGGTGATCCGGGTCCAGTGGTATCGGCGCCATGTAAATCGGTGGCGTCTCTACCTAGAACATGGCAGTTCAGGCACGTCGGGTATCGGCACCATGTAAATTGGTGGCGCCTCTACCATAATCTCAAATGTAATTACACTTCCAGTCGGTATTGGCACCATGTAAATCGGTGGTGCCTCTACCAGCCTGGGCCACTATCCGAAGATGTACTTGGTATCGGCCCCATGTAAACCGGTGGCGCCTCTACCCTATACTAAGCCAAGGAACGCACTATGCGGGTATCAGCACCATGTAAATCGGTGGTGCCTCTACCTTTTAACTATTACGAACCCACATCGGGAATGGTATCGGCACCATGTACATTGGTGGTGCCTCTACCTTTTTTTCGCGTACTTTTAACTACCCTGAGGTATCGGCGCCATGTAAATCGGTGGAACCTCTACCGTGATGGATTCGAAGTCGCCGGAGGAAAAGGGTATCGGCGCCATGTAAACCGGTGGCACCTCTACCTTCCAGTATTTTCCTATTTGACAACGGCAAGGTATCGGCGCCATGTAAACCGGTGGCACCTCTACCATAAAGCGTCAACTTTGCGCCATCACCTGGGGTATCGGCGCCATGTAAACCGGTGGCACCTCTACCATAAAGCGTCAACTTTGCGCCATCACCTGGGGTATCGGCGCCATGTAAACCGGTGGCACCTCTACCATACTTGTCATAACTACTTGTCCTTCTTGGACTTAGATGATTTCTTTGTCTCCTTTTGGACCTTCGGTGCCTTGAACTTGGCACGCTTGTCCTTGAAATAGTCGGATTTCCCGTTCCTGACCATGTGGCAGATGACGGATGCCGCGTTGCTGTCGGCATTGACGGAGACCTGGCACATCGGGCACGCCGGGTTGCCGCAGATGAAGGTACGCTTGAAGCGGAAGTTCTTCCCTTCCTTCATGGCCCGCATCGAGGCACAGGGGTCGAAACCATTTTCAGACGGGTCATGGGATACCGCCTTGGCGTTTCCGCAGCAGTCGCATGTCTGGGATGTGAACTTGGCGGATACCTCGCGGAACAGGATGCCCATGTGGGTGCACAGGCGCTCGACATCGTGCTTGATGAGGGCGATATGGAGCGCCTTCTTGGTGTAGCACTCGATGCTGTCGCGTGCCATGGCCACCGTTCCCTTGCTGGTAGGGGTGCACGCGATGACGATGGTCTGTCCCTTGGCGGAGATCCTAGCGGGGGTGTTCCAGTGCTCGGTAGCCGGGAACACCTTGGGGAACTGCGCGGGCCTGGGGGGCTTCTTGCCCTCGGGATATGTGATTTCTGCGACGGTGCGTCCCTTCCGGACGGAGACCTTGTAATCCTGGCGGGGATCGATGCCCCAGTCTCCCGTGATTGTCATGTATAGGGACTTGAAGGAGCTGTCCTTCTCCAGCTCGTTGAGGTTCAGGTCCTCCATGGCGATGAACGCCGGCCTGAACGCCCCATCAGATGTCAGGATGTCGGAAATGAACCTCTGGGTAATGCAGCGGATGGATTCGTTAAGGAAGTCGTACCTTGCGGCAAGGGCCTTGGCGACCTCGGATTCCCTGGCGAACACCTGTTCCTCGGAATGGTTGAGGTCCCATTCGGACTGGCGGTGGTAGTATTCGATGCGGTTGGCGAAGATCTGGCGCATCTGGATGCGGAAGGTCTTGGTGTGGCCGATGATGGCGAGCTGCTGTTCGGAGTAGAACGGGGAGCCGTCCTTGTCGGTCCTGCGTTCCATCCTGGTGAACAGGGTGGCCATGGGGTCATGGGACGGGCGCCAGTCGTGCTGGATGTCTGGAGGGTTCCCGTCGCGTACCCCGAGGAGGAAGATGGCGCCCATGGTGGCCTTTCCATCCCGTTCCTCGGCAATCATGTCTTCGATTTCCTTCCGGGTCGCCTTGGAGCAGTGGGCATTGAGGACATCGAGGCCATACTTCTTGGAGAACCAGTCAAGGGCTTCGTTCCAGTTGACCATTCCGGGATACTTGGAAGCGGGTTTCGAGAGCACCATGGCGAACCTTGCATATCCGAGGTCGATGCCGAGGCCGGCGTCCCAGTTGATTTCGGCATCCTGGGACATGAAGGGCTTCTGGCACGGGACGGTGTACGGTATGTTGAGTGTCATGGCCCCGGTGGATTTCAGCATGGAGAAGCGCGGGATTATGCACTCGGAGGTGTACTTGAACAGGTCCTTCGGGTAGTAGTCGTTCCCGGTACGGTCGGACTTTGCCCGGAATTCGACACGGAAGCGACTTGCCTTCTTGGGACCGGGGATATAGAGGAGTTCGGCGGAATAGTTGTAGTAGCCGTCCAGTTTCTTGACGGAATCCCTGGGCAGCATCGGGATGTTCGGCTTGAACACGTTCTTCTTTGGGAACGATTCCTTCACGATGCGCTCGAATGCCTTCATGGAGGCCAGGTACAGTCGTTTGAGTTTAGGTTCCTTGGCGAAGTCGGGTTCGGTGATTGTGGCATTCTCACCGCAGATCTTGCACGAGATGGGCCATTGGATGACGGAAGTGTCCGGCATCAGGCCGTTTACGTGCCTGAGGTGCTGAGGGCCGAGCTTGATGATGGTTCGCTCGGCATGTTTCCGGGAGAATTCGTTGCCGTAGATGCTTTCGGACACTTCGCGGACAGCGGTCCTCCACTTGCCATCGTCGGTATCGCTCATGCCGAGTACGCACTGGGCATAACCCTTCAACATCGTGTCAAGGTCGCCGCAGATGGTATCGCACCACCACTTTGCCGGAATGGAGGTTTCCTCGCCGAAAATCTTGTCCGTCTTCCGGTTGAGGGAGTTGATGAACTGTTCTCGGTCGCACAGGATGAAGCCGTCGTCCTCCTGGGGCGCCATGAGTTCACGGGTGACATACCCGGTAATCGTCTTCTTCACCAGTACGCGCTTCCTTCCGTGGACGAGGGTGAATTCGCCTTTCAGGATGTCCCCAGGGACTGCGCCGGCATAGAGGTCCATGATGGTGAACTTCTTCATGTCGTTCTTGACACCGGATTCGACCGTGTAGACATCGAACCAGTGTTCGGACATGTTGGCGAGGATGTCGTTGATTGTTTCCTTGGAGGCATCGAAGGTTTCCAGGAGTCTCGGATCGACGGACTTCGGGTTAATCTTGCACACCGCGGTACGGTTTTCGGTGAACGGAATTTCGGCCCCGCTTGCATCCAGTTTCGGATTGCCGGTTTCCCGGTCGAACTTTACTGCACGGTGTTCGATGAACTTGCATTTCTTGGGTTTGTACTGGTGTTTCATGTTTGGTGAGTTCTCCGGTTTATTAGAATTTTGGTATTCCCTTGAGCCCGTGGCCCCATGCGGCGAGCTGTACCATGCGGGCCTTGTCGGCGATTTCGGGCCAACGTTTCCTGAGGGCATCGCGGGCGAGGTCGAGGACCGTATGGGCCTGGTCGAACTGGAAGAACACGGTACGCTGCATATCGTCCTCCGCGTACTGCTTTCCGCGGGGATCGATGAACACGGCGTACCAGATGTTCGGATTGTCTGCCATCAGTCCACCGCGTCCATGTTGGTTTCGTACTTGGGGGGCTGCACCGGCGGGGTGTCGAGGCGTTCTACCTTGACGGTTCCCTCGACCGCGTTGTTGCTGCGGTCGCCGACGATGCCGGTGATGACGGTTTCCTTCATGGCGTCATATTCCTCGTCGGAGGCGCCATCGGGGATTTCGAAAGTCCTGGAGACTGTGTAGGTGAGCTTGAACTGCATAGGATGTATCTCCTTGTCTGTTAGGTATTTACGGTTGTCTGTTCCGGTACATTGGTATCGAGGGCGATGGGCAGGCGCCTGATGCTTGCCATTCCACTCACCACTTTCATGATGAACATGGGTTTCTCGGGGGCGTCATCGAACACGGCGTATAGGTTTGCCGCGTCGTTCCAGTTCTCGTCGGTTTCCCTTTTGAGCACGAGTGAGGCGCTAAATATGGCGAGGCCGGCCTGGATGTTCCCCATGAGCATCCGGAACCTTTCTTCCACTGGTAGTAGCTTGTCGTTTGCCATCACTTCCTCCCCGGCCTTTCCCGTTTGAGCCATGTACATTCTTCGAGCCACCCATGTGCCCATGCGTAGCGGTACTCGTTGGGGTACTGTTCACGGAATTCCTTCATGGTCTTGCACTTGCGTGCGACCTTGACGATATCGTCCTTGGTACGGTAGTGCTTGACGCCGACTTCCCTTTCGAGCCAGGTGAACGACTGGAGCCAGCCGTGCCTGTTTGCAGTGACGTAGGCGGAGGGGGCCTTGGTACGGAAGTCACGTATGGTCTTGAACTTCTTGGCGATGCGCCGGCACTCTTCCTCGTCGAGGGAGTTGCGCTTCACCCGTTCCCTGGCGAGCCAGGTATACGAGTCGATCCACCCTTCCTGCTGTGCCTTCGTTGCGGCACTGCGGCAAGTGGACCAGAATTCCTTCATGGTCTTGCACGTGCGGGCGACTTTCTCACAGTGTTCCTTGGTGCGCTTTGTCATAACTCGATATCCCATGATTTGAAGTATTCCGGCTTGTAGTCCTCGATGCCGTGTTCCTTGGCGTAATCATCCGCCCGTGCTGCCAGGTACTTTCCGATATTGGCCGTCGACTGATGAATGTCTCGGCATTCGTATAACAGCTGCGATGCCCATTCGGACAGGTATTCCCGGAATTCCCGGTGTTCCGGCATGTGCCACCAGGCAACCGCGTCATCAATCTTCTTCTTGCCACCGCCGAACTTGAACCAGCCGGCCTTGTAGGCGTTGGTCTTGGTCTTGTATCCGTAGCCGTTGGCGTTGTCGATGATTTCGCCGGTCTCCTTGTCCACGATCTCGAAGCGACCGGGACGGTCCAGCATGTCAACCACGTCGAATGGGGCATCGGTGCCCGGAATGCCGTTTACTGGTCTAGGGAGTGTCATCCTGGGCCTCCTTGAGCTTCCTGCCCCTCTTGGACTTCTCGGTGATTGCGACCATGGGCCGGAAATCGTCGATATTGTCCCATTTGTCGCGGTTGTCGAGGCACCACTGCACCATGTCGCGGCATTCGTCGCCGTAGCCCATCAGGTCGATGCAGAGCCACGCGCTGTCCTTCCAGAGGGCATCGCCCTTATCGAGGAGTTCCTTGAACTGGGGAATCATCAGGCGGCCCATTGGGCTACCGGTCATGTGCCGGCTTGCGAGTGCAAGGTATGGCTCTTCGGGATTGTAGAGTTCCTTGAAGTTGCACTGGGATAGGATGTAGGTGAGCACGCCGGCATTTCCGTACGGGTACTTGGTGAGGCCAAGTGGCATGATGGCCTCCATGGACTCGATGACCTTCTGCTTCTTGAGTACCGCGGTGTTTGCGCGGTCGATGGTCGTGTTGGCGAGTTCGGTGATTGTCTTCATGAGGAACTTCACGTTCTCGTCGGAACGGGAGGCGAAGGAACGCATCATGAGGAACAGGATCTTGGGGGCATTTCCGGAACGGAGGAGTTCCGACATCATGTCAACTTCTTCCTGTGTGAGCTGTAAGTCCAATACTTGATTTAGTTCCATGTTCAAAATATAGCAAAGCCCCGTCGCGTTGGCAACGGGGTTTATGAAATAATTTCAATGATGGCTAATTTCGTTCGTTGAAGCCGGGAAGGACATCGAACAGTTCGTCTGATTCCGGCGCTGCATCGCACATTTCTTCCGTCATGGAATCGACGGCTTCATCGATTTCCTCGTCGGCTGGCCTCCCGTCGGCAGGTATCACCTTGTCACGGCATTCATCCGGCGCAGAGATGAGTTCCTTCACTTCCTTGCGGAACGCGGCCTTGTCCTCGTCGGAACCGAACCACCTGACAAGATCGCTCATGCGGAAGCCGGTCTCGTCATAGAGTTCATCCTCCTCGTGGCGCAATTTGAGGAGCTTTTCCTTGGGGGTTTCCTTCTTGTATTTATCGGGGTCGAGACCGCAGGTCTTGATCTGGCTGATGATGGCAGCATACTTGGCCTTGACCTCGTCGCGGTACTTGGCAATCTTCGCGTCACGCTCAGATTCGAGTTTTTCCACTATCTGGTTGATTGATGCATCGGTAACGAGGGTTATCGGTTCCGGCTTCACGCGCGTGTCGATCTCTCCAGGAAAATCCTCATATCTGATGTCGAAACCACTGGAACTCCAGGAACGGCCATCGTCGTACAGCTGGATGCCGGTACCATGGAACCGGATTTCCCACTTCATGAACTTGATGTCATCAACCATGATAATTTCAACAGAATCGCCATGGTCGTGCATGATGCGCTGTCCGACGTAGCCCTCGATTTTCTTCACCAGGTCCTCGCCATGGGTGAGGCACATGATGTCCCGTTTGAGATTGTGGATATGGGCCTTTCGGTCTTCCCAGTATTTGTCTAAGTCAGCCTTGGCGGCATGGTAGTTGTTTAGCTCGGCCTTGATGCCTTTGAGCAGTTCAGACTTTCGTTCCTGTGATAGCATGTTGTATCTCCTTAGATTTCAGTGTCCAGCCATTCCCCGAACCGGCGGACCAATTTTGCAACGACGAGCACCGCAGTCATGATGAATATGAATGCCAGTTCGCCACCGAGCAGAAGTGTGTCGGCATGTTCGATACCGAGGGCATCCCCGCCAACGATTATGACGAATATGAAGACCACCCAGACGGCGAGTATGCTGAAGAATATAACGTCCTTTCGTGTCATGTTCTACTCCACCAGTTGTCCATCGGCGCCAACCTTGACCTTGGTGACACGATATGACCATTTGTTGACACGCAGGAACTTGGTCGGATCCTTACGGTGATAGTAAGTGTCACCTTCGCGTTTCCATTCGTTGAACGGATAAATTGCGCACTTGCCGCTCCACGAGCTGCAGATGCGCCAGGCGTTGTCGGTCGAGTAGCCTGGACCACCGTTGACGAAGGCCATGTAGCCGATGCACATTCCGGCCAGGGTGCCGAATAGCGACACCGCGATGCACATTGTGATTTTAGCCATACCATCTCTCATTTCTTGTATCTCCATGCAACTACGGACTGTTCGTCAATGGGTTTTCCATCTGGGCCCTCGATGTACCACTGCTTGTCATAGTCAACCACCTCGTCACCGTCGGAATCGGTGTATGTGAACGGTTCCTCGCCCGCCCATACTTGTCCGGACACGATACTCCCGTCCTTCAACCGGTATTCTGTTTCATGGATGTCCCAGTCATACGGAAACGCAAAGGAAACTTCGCAAGATAGGAAACGGCCCTCCAAATCCTGCCATTCGGACCATTCTTCCATATTACTTATTTCCCGCAAGTTCTTTCAGGACTTCGAGCGCATGATTGTTGATGAGGGTACCTTGTGTCGGCTCGTCGATGTGCCCGTTCTCGTCAATGTCGTACTTGTTCCCATCACAAACCAGGTAGTATCCTTTGAGGTGCTTTTCCCTGACTTGGTTCTGTACGGACATGAGGGCCTCGGCGTTACGGGCGATGCCGACCAGCTTGCCTTCCTTGTAGACGCTAATAGGGGACATGATGGCATTGTTTACCGTGAGTTCCGGTCCCCATTCATCCCTCAATTCGTCAAGGAGACACGAGACAGCGTCTCTGGTAAGAAACATTTCGCCTTCCCTGATGAAATCGTCCATCTTTTCCAGCATGCCGCGCCCGGTAGTCTCGTAGTGGTTGAAGAACAGTTCGCGCAATGCGGAAAGCTGCTTATCCATCGGCAACTGGAAGATTTTGCCGAGCAGGCCGCTCACATACTTCATGTGGTCGATTGTACTCTGGAACTGATACAGGGTCTCTGCGATTTCATGTTCGTTCTTGGTCATGGTGGTTCTCCTATACCAATGCTGCGGCCTTCGAGGGAAGCATTCCCCTGAGCCAGTTGAGACGGTGGCAGAACTCGCGGATGGTGAGAACGGTCTCGCCCTCCTTGCGCTTTCCGACACTGTGGGTGAATGTCGCGTTGCCGGCTGCCCGGAGCGCGTTGCGGAAGCCCTCGTTCTGGAACAGCGCGAGGTATGCGCGGTCCAGGAGGTCCTGGTATTCCTTCGACCGGCGCCCGATCTTCTGGCCGCGCCAGTAGAGTGTCTGGTGCTTCTTCCAGTCCTTCTCGCTACCGGCCCGCTTCGCGGCGATGCCGATGAGGGAGCAGATATGTACCTGCATGTCCGGGTTCGCGAATTTGAGCGACTGCAGGAAGCCTTCCATCGAGGCGCAGCGTACGCCGTCGATTACGAACTCGTGCGCGGCAAAGTTGCTCAGGGCGTTAGAGGGATAAGAGCCGTTAGATCCTACGTCCATATTAGTACCTCTTGTCTTCGAGCCAGTCGTTTTCGAGCGATACGAACCCGATTACGCCGGCAATGAGTAAAATCATGTAGACAATCCAGAATATCAGCCGGTGGTGGACACTGACATAGGCATCGCGGGCCTTGTCGATGGTGACACCAGGTTTGAATTCGGCCTTGTTCATGCGGTGGTTGTCGATAATCGCGAACAGCGTTCCCGATACCTGCAACGGCATCGTATGGTACACGTAGCGCAGATGGTAGCCGCACGGGATTGTCTTGTAGTAGTCATAGTCCCGGTAGGGGAATTCGTCGAAACGAAACACCTTGCCGATGAAGCGCACATTCGCCACGCTGAACACGTCAGTCTTCTGGTGGTCCCAGGTCCAGTATGTTTCCTCATGACAATGGCGGTCCTTGCCCTCTCCCTCGCACACGGTGCGGTGATGCTTGGTGTACCTTTCCAGTTCGCGCCTGATGGACATGACCCCGCTTACGTTCTCGTCCTTCGCCTCGCCGATAGCGGACAGTGTCCCATAGGCGAAAGTGGAACCGTAATTCGTTGCGAAGACGTAGTTGAACTGCAAGGAGTCGTTGTTAATCTGGACGGCCTTGGTGTACACGGCATTCTTGTCGCGCATGTGGTTGTCGATTGCGTCGGCAATCTTGATGCCGAGCATCAGGGCGAGGCCGATGATGCCGATGGAGAAGATGACTTCTCGGAATGTGACTTCGATATCGTTCATATTAGAGGAGGTTTCTCGGTGCGTCTGCGGGTGCGTCGTATTTCAGGTAATCGAAGGACTGGATTTCATACCCGGTGAACGAGAGGAAAATGGATGCCGGGAAGGAACGGACATAGCGCTTGTATTCCTTTACGCTCTGGTTGTAGTTCTCGCGCACGGCAGCAATCTTGTTCTCGGTCAATGCCAGTTCCGTCATGTACTGGCGGTAGTTCTGGTTGGCCTTCAAGTCCGGGTAGCGTTCAGCGACGGCCTGGATGTATGCGCTCGCGTTCACCTGCTGGTTGGAATTTTCCTTCGGACCGCGGGCCTTGGCAAGTTCCACGATGACCTCGCTTTCATGCTGGTTGTAGCTCTTGACGGCATCCGCCAGGTTGTAGAGGAGGTCAACACGGCGCTTCTGGTAAACGTCGATGTCGGAGAAGGCGGTGTTCACCTGTTCTTCCATGGAGATTGCGGAGTTGCGGTAGGAGAAGCATCCCACTACGCAGGCGCCAATGAGGGCAGCGATTGCGAAGAGGCAGATGAGGGTGATTTTGAGGTATTGCATTTGGTTGTTTTCCTTTTTGGTTAGTTGTTGCATGTCCCGGACATACGGTAGATGTCCAGCAGGGACGGGTTGTCAATTCCTTCGAGTACATCCACTTCGATACCGAGCTTGCGGATGTCGCGGATGGTGTAGGCAAGATCCTTCATGAGTTTCCGGCACTTCATCATTTCCTGGATTTCGACGGACTGGGTGACGGTCTCGGTTTCGCCCGGAACATCACCTTCGACCTCGACTTCCACCGTAGGATCAATGGCGCCGTTTGCGAGCTGCATCATCCGTTCAGTGGTCATCATCTTGAAGTTGTTGATGATGAAGGCGCACTTGTCACGCAATTCTTCCGGGATCTCGCGTGACGCAATCACCATCAACTGCTTGCACTGTTCAAAGGAATATGTGTGGAACAGGTAGAAGTTGTGGTGTCCGAGTTCCCTCGCGAGTTGGGCATCATCCACTTCAGCCATGGTGTCGATGATGTAAAGGAACTTGTTGGCCGCGGACAGTTCTTTTGCTTTCTTGATTACATCTGACATTGCGCTTCCTCGGTTGTACCACAAATGTAGCAAATAAAACTATGCACGGCAACTACATCGGTTTCAGTACAATCTGCGCGGTCGCTTCCATCACGACGAACTTTACCTCGTCACCATATTGCTGTATCATGGGGACCTTTCCCCAGCACCTGAAATATGTGTGTTCGGTATTCAGTTCGCGCCGTGCGACATGTGGTGCACTGTAATGCTTTGCCAACGAGATGTCATCGACCCATTTATGGATCGTCGGCGTGCATTTCCAGTATTTTATGAAACCACCGTCACCTGGCTTGTGTGCGGCAATGACATAGAATGTGGTCGGGGCAATTTTGATTTCTTCCATCTTTTCTCCTAGACGATGTAGTCGGTTACTGCGGTTTCATTGACGGCTCCCTTGCGCCTGTAGGCGAAGTGGGCCTTGACGAGTACGGTCTTGCCGTGCATACGCGCATAGTGCGCACGGACGAGCCAGCACGGGACATTGAAGTTGCTATATTCGCGGGTGCTCGTAAGCGCCGGGGAATACTTCTTCCAGTTGTCATCCGTGATGTGGATGTACCGGTAGGCGACGGAATGCTTCAACGGCTTCTTGCCGGCATAGATGCACTTGCGGTCGGTCTCTGTCTTGGATTCCTGCGGCTCGGAAACGGTCTGGCAGGTGCGCGTCTCCTCCGCAATCCAGAGGTTCGCGAGAAGTCCCTCGACATCGAACACCTGGCCGGTGCCGGCGTTGTCGTATTCCTGGTCATACACGGTGTCCGCGCCCTTCATGTCCTGGTCGCGCACGAGGGCGCCAATGGGAATGTTGAAGTATTCGTTGTCCCCCTGGGCGACATCGCGCCGGTGGATGACATAGCACATCTGCTTGGATGCGATGAGGTAGATGTATTCGAAGTGGCCGTTCAGGGGAATTTCGATCAGTTCCTCGTAGAACGAGCCGCGAATACCCGGCTGCACCTCCTCTTCCGGGCTTGCATGGGCAAGATCGACCAGGTGCTTGCGGTATTCCATGCGGAGTTCCTTGGTCGGGGAACCCAGTGACAGGAGGAACTCGGTCGCCCTGTAGGACAGCTTGCGCATGCGGCAGGTCGGCTTCGGATAAATCATTGAATCGCACAGGTACACGTTGATGCTGTTCCCGAACGGGGCGGAGAGGTCCACCTTCGGGTGGTCCTGTTCATAGTCGTGCACGGTAAAGGGCAGGATTTTGAGCCTGCGCTTGCGCTGCAAGGCCTTCTCGTCGGTAAGCACTTGGAGCATGGCAGAGGCATATTCGCCCTTGCCGACCAGCTTTTCCACGCGGCGGTACACGAGGTCATTGCAGTTAAAAACAATGGGATTCACGGTTTCCATGCTCAAAATGTAGCATTTGGGCCACAGAATGGCAACTTGGGACAAAAATCACATAAACTTTTATAAAACTTATGGTAATTTTCAGAAAACTTTATGCGATTTGTACTAGTTTTCCTGCAGAAACAAAAGGAGGCCAACATGGCATACCGTGGATATCATAACTTACGCTCGGCAAAGGAAGACATCGAACTTAGCGAATGGGAACAGCTCGAAATCGACAAGTGCAAGGATTCCGCCGAATACTTCATCCGGAACTACTGCTACATCGACACCAAGGACAACGGGAAGCAGCTTTTCGACCTGAGGCCGCGCCAGGCGCAGTTGCTCCAGGAACTGGACAACAACCGCTTCATCAAGGGAGACTGGTACAGGCAATCCGGTTTCACGACCACCTGCCTGGCCTACCTCATGTGGAAGATGATTTTCACAGACAACCCGCTGCTCATCCTGTACATGAACGACACCAACGACGAGTGCAAGGGGGAATTCTACAAATTCCGCGATATGTACATCAACCTTCCATACTGGATGCAGCCAGGTGTCAGGGCGTGGAGCAAGACGAATGTTGAACTGCGCAACCGCAGCCGCATCATGGCCATGCCGGTGACTGACAGCAACGGGCGCGGGCTTTGCCCGAACTACATCATGTTCGACGATTTCGGCTTCCTCACTGACCGTTGCGCCATGCATTGCGTCCAGGCAATCATACCGACCATCATGTCAACAAAGACCGCGCACATCATCACCGGCCATGCGCACAAGTTCGGCAACCAGACGGCATTCAACCTGATGTACTGGAAGAACAACGAGAAGCTGTTCTATGTGTCCGAGAACAGTTGGGACACCGATACGCAGCATGATGCCGCATGGGCTGAAGCGGAAAGGGTCAAGATTGGCGATTTCGAGTTCGAGCGCCGGTATGTCGGTACAATCGTCCAGAATGTCATGGATTCCAGCAAGAAGGATGAACCGGCACCAATACCGTTCTGGGCAGGCGCAATCGACAGGATACCGGATCTAATTCGACGCAACAGATGGAACGTTAAATTCCACTCCCGCCGGAATGACTGGGAAACCCTCAATGAACACCTGTCGGTGTACTACATGTGGCATACCGAAGTTGAATACTACGGGAAGAAGTACCCTGCCTTGAAATTCGGCATCAGGAATGACGAAGGAGCCGTGGCAAGCGCGATGGACCTTGAAGGCTATGTCACCGCGGATTTGAACATATTCGACTGGAAGCTCGGAAAACCGGTGGCCGGCACCCGATATGAATGCGTGTGTCTGAATTCCCTCATAACTCCGGAAATACTGGGGTATGAAGATGAGAAGGCGGAATACTGGCGCACCGAAGTGACACTCATCATCATGGACAGGTGCTCCATCGTGGACGGTAAGGGGCGCATTCCAGAGATTACCGACGAGACAACGGATGAAATCCTGGAAGAATATCTGAACAAGACGCATGGTTGGCGTGAGGCGATATCCATCTTCCTGGATGACAACTGCCGTGCATAAGAAAAGGGCCAGCTGACTCTGGCCTTTTTACTTTATCTTGGGTCTCAGAGCCGAATACAGTGCAACAAGGTCACTTAAGTCATTTGATGCGATAGGTATCCGAGTAAGCTGCTGGGTGACATTGTACCAGTTGTGACCCTGTATATCAAAAAACTTGAATGTATATGGCCCGTAAGTTCCAAGTCGCTCGTTGCACCATTTAGTAAGGAGCTCATCACAGACGCAGCCAAGCGAAGGTCCGGCCTCGGCATACCTCATTTTTTTCACACCGCCGTCGCAGTATTCTTCAAACCAAAGAAGAATTTTCATATCATCAGAAACATTGGCGCATTTCACCGCGTACATGTATTCATCAGGATCCACCCCAATGGACCTTATGAATCTATCCTGTGCCTCCGGATACCGATATTTCAATAGTTTTTCACGAAGTTTGATAAAAAACCGAGTGATAATCATGGAATACGCAGACAATGTAATGTAACGACTCATTTCGCCCGTTCCCTCATTTCCGCCTGGTGCATCAGGGCATTGTAGACATTCGCCATGTCCGACCAGTTCTTGATGGAAAGGGGCCACTCTGGATTCATGGTATGCGCCCTTCCCCTAGGGACCAGGCGCTTATCTATTCCACTGAGGTAGAACCCGTTGAACTGTTCAAGGTTACGCCAGCACCAGTGCATGAAATTCAGGTCAGCAGCGTCACCCAGACTTGGTCCGAGTACCCAATCAATACTAACGGCACTGCTGCCGTTACTTATCTGGAGTACCAGTTCCATTTCCCGGCATATCTTTGCCTGGGACATGGCATAATCCCATTCATCGGACGTGAGACCATTGGGCACCAGACCCGGACGCTTCTTGCCACGGACAAGTCGCACAACCTTCATGATGAATGCAGTGATTATCATGGTAAAGACGGACAGGTTGAAGTATTTCATGCGTTCTCCTGGGCAAGCAGTTCATAGTAGCGACCGACAATATGCAGGATATCGGTGCGCGTCATGATATCTTCCAACTTGGAAACATCGCCGACGCGAACGTCCGGGGGAAGTTCCCAGGATATCGAGGATGTATGGCTGAACCCGTATCCGCCGGTACAGTTGATTGTCCGGCAGAATTCATACAGTTTCTGCCTATGCTCGCATGTATTCAATTCCGGGCCGAGGACGACCGACTTGGCATCGCACCGAATGCGTCCATCGCTCGTTTTCCAGGTCTTTGTGAAATGCACCGCCGTATAAGGAGGTTGGCAGTCGTGGAACATTGGCTCGGAACCTCGAAAGGACATCTTGAACTTGTCGGCCAGCTTCATGACAAACGCGGTAAATATTGCTGAATAGAAAGCCAATGATAGGTTCTTGACACTCATGTAGCAAACTCCTTGAATGCCCTGATTACGGCATATTGTGTCTTCTGGTCCATAAATCTGCTAGAGGCACCGGTACTCGTTATTGACCCATACGAGTCGGGATAGTTGATCAGTGACAGCACATCTATGTGATCGCATTCCCATCGTTGTGACCGCATGTTGGAGGCTTCCCGCAGAAGTTCAAATATGTCCGTAGGGGTCCTGTAGATTATCTTCTCGTACTCGGCGTTACCAATAAGGAGATACTGGTCCTGTGCGATTGATGTCGTATCGGTGTACACGGCGAACACGCCGACAATCTGGTTGTCCCCGTGCAGGGAGCCGCGCTTGCCGGCAAGCAGGGTGAATACCTTCTGGACGAACCGTCCGGCAATACACCCGTACATGATCTTGATTGGTATCTCTAGTCGCATGAAGGCCCCACCACGGTATAGTAGGCGTTCTTGAACTTGTCGATTTCATGCTGGTTCAGCAGGCACCTGTCCAGGCCGTCCATGTCGTCGCCCCAACGGGACGTTGGTATCATATCCCTCATGATGGCTTCGTTCATGCGCCATCCGGGCGCGGTAATGCACTTGCCGATTTCTCGCAGGAACCAGTTAAAATCGTTGAAATCAGCCAGTTTGCCGACATAGAGTATAATGACCACCTCTTCCCTAATGATATCATCACTAGTTCCATAATGGATGTAAAAGACGGTTTCCTTCTTGCCGGTAATCTGGAAGGACAGCTTCATGAACGACTTGTACAGGAAGTTGCCTATCACGGAACCGTATGCCATCAACTGGAGGTATTTCATTCCTTCTTTCCAATGCTTCCGTCGTGGCGGAAACCGATGTCCATAACCTTGAACGGATGTTCGTATGCTTCCTTGCGACTGCATGAATGACACTGGCAACATTCGCGAATGCGTATAATGCCATAGCCATCTTCCCAGGCAATCATGTCAATTCTCGGATCTTCACACGAGAATGTGCAGCGTTCATCGCCATACGATTCCAGTTCTTTCCTGATATCGGCCTTCTCGGTATCCTGTAGGGGGAACAGCAACGGGGTAAGCGGGATGCTCGGATGTCCCGGATGCTTCGTCCCATGCGACAACTTCCATACGGACTTGTACAGCCTACGCATCTCCGGGATATAGGGGATTGCATCGTCACCCTTGACGAAGCCGGCCTGGATCGACGACAGATTTTCAAGTGTCGGCTCCGGGATGTACCCGAGAGAGAACATGTTGATGGGCTGCTGGAACATGCCGGAGAAATAATGCGGAATCACGTCGCACTGCACGTTTTTCAGGCAGAAGCACGGGCGAAGCATGAGATATCCATACTTCTCTCGGAGTTCATGCCATACAACCGCAGTAAGCAGGTTGAACTGTTTGCAGTCACAGTTGAACAGGTTGATAATGGGCAGGACATGCTTTCCTTCCCGGAGAGCACGGACAGCCAGGAGGGTGCTATCCATTCCGCCGGTAAACAGGATTCCAACAGTACCCGACGGTGCCTTGTCCGGGCCGTCTACGAGCTCGTAGAAGGCCTCGTCTTCCATTCGTTGCCCATAGAACAAGTTGGTGCAGTGCTTTATAATCTTATCACCATCTTCGGTGAAAGGATATACATCAACTTTGGCTACCCCAGGGCGATTTTGGTTGAAAGCCGGCGCCTTGTCCTTGGCGTACACTTTTACTTTTACATCCATCATCTCAGCTTCACCTTCTTGGTGCAGATTTTGCCGCACTTGACGCAACGGGACACGTAGGTGCGTTCCTTGGGCCACTTGTCATCCGGGCCAAATCCCTGGTCCTGCTTGTCGATGATTTCGTACTTGTGCATGCAGAACTTTCCGGTGAGCCAGAAGATTACAGAGAGGGTTATTGCGATTACCGCGATTACAACGATTACGTTCATTTTTACTCCTTTATGCCACAATGTAAATACAGGTGTTTTCGTCAGCCTTCACATCGTCCGTATGGTACTTGTCGGTCAAAGGCCGATAATCACATCTCTGGAAGATGACGTGGTAGCCGGTCTTGCTTTTGAGAATGAGGGAAACCTTGTCCTCACCAAACGGACGGCATTCATCCCGCAGACACTTGCGATATTCCTCAATCCTGGCCAGCATGGTTTCATCGGTGTCATTCTCGCCACAGTCAACGTCAATGAAGTGCATGCCGCGGCCACTGGGACGGCACTTGTCGAAAACGGACGGGTATTCGACACTCGCGAAAGGAAACTGGCCATCGAGTTCACAGAGGCCCAGGTAATGGGCGAGCTCCACGTTCACGCGACGGATGTCCTTCTTGTTGATACCGATGACGATGCGGCCACCTTCCTCAACATGTTCGAGCATGCTCTTCTTGATACGTTCAAGTTCAGCCACATTGTGGATGAACCAGTGCTTACCGGCCTGTGAGCCCTTGTCGGTCACGCCGTCCTTTCGGCGCTTGAGCCACATGACATGGTAGGCTTCATGGGGTTTGAGTTCCTGGGACGCAATCCAGGCCTTGATTTTTTCGTAATTATCTCTGATTAGTTCCATACACCAAATATAGCAATAAACAAAGAAAACTGCAACTCGTCGTCGCAGTTTCCGCTTCATGACACTAATTGTGGCTATTTACGGGCACCACCAGGGGGTTTCACAACCCTCCTTTTCTTCGGGAGGCACCCAGTACGGATCGTCACCGGAACCGGAGAGCAAAGCAGTGCCGGCTTCCATGTCGAGAATTTCAAGTTGCGGTTTAATGTATGCTTTCTTCATAAAATTCCTCTGGCCGGAGATTTATCATTTCTCCGTTTCAGATATGATTGTTTCGCGAAGCTGTTCGCGCAATTCGGGTGGAGTGGTGGCAAGGAAAAGCGTCATCAGGGCAAACTTGCTGCCTATGGCGCCATCGCTGAACCTATGCCATCTTGCTATCTCATCATCAAGACTAGGGGATTTGTTCGACACGTTTGAGGGTCTCCTCGAATTGGTACACACGGAAACCCTTGACGTTCGTATTCGTCTTGAATGCCTTGGTAAGGGCGTAAATCACAATCAGCGCATCATCCAGGCGTTCATACACCTTCGCTTCATGGATTTCATCGGTCTTCGCAATTTCATATGGACGACCGACCTCGTACTCGCCGTTTTCATCCTTCCTAGACTGTACCCAGATGTCCTTGATGAACTTCGTGTCTTCCTCGACAAGGTCCTGCACGATTACATAGAACACATTGGGGATAAAGCACGGGTCTTTCAATTCTGCTGCCATTATCGGTACTCCGCGACTACTGTGGATGTTGATGTAGAACCGCCCATTCGTTCCACTTCGGCCAGGAATGCTTCGGCCTCCTGCTGTGTCCTGAAATGACGGTTCCAGGATGAATCGCAATCATGGTCCGAGAAGCCGCACCAGAAAATGCCGAGGAAACGGTACTGCGGTTCAAACCTGACATGCAGTTTGTCATCTGTATCGAACCATTCGCGCTTGACGATACGGTACTTAGTTGCCATTTTCATCCTCGACAATATAGTGGAACTTGCACATGTGCATCTCATGCATACCCGGACAGATGATGGCATATCCCGGATAATTTCCACTCGGTGTGCAGTCCTTGGTGAACGGGTCAAGCTGGCACTGGGATGCCGGCGCGACGAACTGGACAAAATCGTTAAAGCTGGTTACGCTCGCACAATGATAGTGCCCACAGATAATTCCACGGAAATAAAAGTCCCTGAGCGCCCACAGGAATGTCTTTGCGGCATCCTCGCCGATGGAATGGGCATCGACATTCATGAACCTGTGGAATGGCTTAATCAGCGGCATGTGCATGAAGAGCGTATAACTGTCAGCACTCTTGCGGTTCCATTCGTGGTCCATAAATGCTTCGAGCCCCTGGTGCGGAAGCTCCTTGTGGGCATTGTCCATGGCAATGAGCTTCGTGTTTCCTGAGCCGGCCAGGATACCTGGGAGCGTAAGGATAACCACGCATTTACCGGGTTCCTCGAAAGTTCCGCCAATACGCTGCAAGTATGTTCCCGGCTTGAAGTTGTGCTCACGGTTGATATAGTCCATGTAGGCAAGGTCCAGGTGTTCTCGATTGTCGTGATTGCCCGGAATGGCCAGGATTGGGGTCCCGTTGCCGAAAGTTTCTTCCACCTGGTTGAAAATTTCGGTATAGTCCTCATAGGAGCCGTCGTCGGCAAGGTCACCTGTAAGGGCGATTGCATCGAAATCGCGGGTCCTGTTTGCTTCAAGTATCTGCTTGAAGTGCTTCTTTACATCAAACTGGCCATTGTATTCGCCGTTGATATGGATATCTGTAATTTGAAGAATGCTCATGTTGTCAAATATATGTATTGATGTTCAACTTGTCAAGCCTTATCTGCATCCCGTACGAGACGGACCGGCATGTACTTTCCTTTGGGGTTCCATCCACCAAGTGCCCATGCGCTCATGACGCTGAGCGAACTGGAAAACATTATCATGCTACTGTCGGCAGTGTGATAATAGGCATGCTCACCAAATTCCAGAGGATCCTCGGCATGGGGGAACATGGTATCGAATTGTCCAAGCGGTAGAACGCCAAGTAGCATCGATAGCCGTCGGACATGCCAGGCCTCTGTTTGCCTATCGACACCATCAATCGGCACGTTGCGAAATTCTTCCTGGTTGAAATACGAGTTTGCTTTCGCATCGAGCCATTCCCCGACAGTCGGAATATGCCATCCATCTAGCTTGCCGACTATACGCTTCGCGGCATACGCGGTGTAATAGTAGACTCCACGGTAGAACTTGATGCCGGAACCGGGGCGGTCGATGTCCTCGCAATCTACATAGTCGAGGTCAGCCAGCGACCACATGGCATTGCCAATCTTGATGGTATCGCACCAGGTGGGCCGTTCCCTCGCGGGAACATCCGGATGGGGCAAGCTGAAACCGGGAGCCGGCTTCGGCTTTGCCACTTCTGGCGGTACATAGAACGGCTGTCTGCCCTTTGGGGAAATGACATCATCTATGTCGATGAAGTTTTTCAGAAGTCCCTTTGCGACCTCTATGCTTTCCAAAAGTTTCTTTTTCTTGCGCTTGTTCATGCCCCGAATATAGCAAAAGCCGGTCGCATCGGCAACCGGCTTGACTTATTCTTCCTTTTGATGTCCAGCAAGCATGTGATGCTCGCCGGGTGGCAGTTCCTGGTACATTTTCAGGTCCTTCAAGGTTCGAACCAGGTCACTGAACTTGCAGTCGAGTTTCTGGGTAGATGTCCCCGTTTCGCCAAAGAACATGGAGTGCTTTACTTCAGTGCGCTCGATGGTGGCAGTTTCCTTGGCCATGTCATAGCGTATCCAGGAGACCTCCTTGGTCACCGGATCCACGTACTTGGTAGTGGTCACGTCGAAAGAGTGCATCCCGCGAAGGATGCCCTCTATATAGCGAAATTTCCAAATGGCAAAGTTTACTAGGTCCATATCTACAGTTTATCACCTGGAGACCAGGAGGATTTCCTCGGTCTTGCTTTCCTTGGTTTTCTTGGATGCCTTGTAGGTGTAGTCGATACGGCGTTCGTCGAAGGCGCCACTTGCCCGGAGAATTTCCACGAGCTTCGTGGTGTTGCCGTCCTTGGCGCAGCTGCTCACGATCCACTTGTATCGCATGTGGTCCATGATGAACCTTGCCAGCTTCACGTCATTCTCGACACTCCAGCCCCCATTATATCCGGCTTCGGTATTGGAATACGGCGGGTCGGCATAAACAACGGTACCGGCATCCATATTTCCATATGCCTCGTAGGAGCAGTCATTGAACATGATGCTGGTATGGGTTTCCTTGGAAATGTCGGATAGTTTCGCTTTCCATGCGGTAATCTCGACTATCTTCGGGTCGGTAAGCTGGCGCTTGCCGCAAGTCTGGTTGAAACCGCCCTTCTTGTTGAAGCGAACCAGGTTGTTCGTGCAGGACAGCATGAGGCCGAAGAAACGGTAGCCGAGCTCGGACCACCCGTCGGCAATGGACATCTGCTTCATCGTTTCCTGCAAGTGGTTGTAGCTACCGCGCAGTTCCGCGTACTTCTCGGGAATCTTGGAGGAAAGTTCGCGAGCCTTCTGCAGGATTGTTTCCAGGTCGTCCTTGCACATGTTACGGTGCATGTAGACAAGCGGGGTCATGATGTCGTTGTAGATGACCTTCTTGAACTTGTAGGCCATGTTCACGGCAACTACGCCGGAGCCCCCGAACATGTCAATAAGGGTGTCGCCGGCTGGAATAACCTTGTCGAGTTCTTCCAGGAGATTGTACTTACAGCCGGCATAAGGAAATGGTGTTCTTGTAAATTCTGTCATGATCCAAATGTAGCAAAAACGATCAAATATGGCAATTATCCACACTATACCGATTGTAAAGCTATTTTTACAAATGGCTACGGGAGGGTAATTGCCACCGGGTAAAAAATATGCTACATTTGATGAAAAGATGTTCACTTACCAGAGGAATATCCACCCATGGAATTAAGATTAAGCAGAGACAAGAGTTATCGATGGATTAACAAACTGGAAGTATCCAAATCCAGAATGGCCAAGTACACCGTAGAAACATTGAATGAAATGATAAACGCGGTCATGGCTGTTCCCGATAAGGCTCAAGACCTATACGACATCTATCCATTAGTTGATAATGGGTTTCTTACTTTTGATTCAATAAAGCTTTGTCCGGACGATGAAACGAGTGATCATAAAATTATGGGCATCGTTCTTGTCGGTGATGAAAACAAGGCACTTCTTGTATGGTCACCTCCACCACTACGTAATCTATATATATGTTACCATCCATACAAGGATGAAGCACGATGTGCGCATATTACGGTAGACGAACTGATGGTAAAAATTCAACAAGCCATTGCCCAGTGTGGTCAAACGATTGAAAAAATCAAAGAATGTATGAAGATTGAGGCACCAGAACGCAGATCCGGACAGCGTGAGCATATCACCTCGTTGATGCACCATCTTGCCGAAATCCGCACATTGAGTATGATGGGGAAACTTGAACTGTCGGATGAAATGATTAGCAACATTGCATCGCTTAACCACAAATTGTCCAATATACTCGAAGCCTATTCGAAGGGGCAAACCCTTGAACCACCCGAAATTGAAAAACAATAAGAGGAAACAATCATGAAAAGAACAGAAAAGGTACTCGTAGTAGTCGATATGCAGAACGACTTCATTGACGGCGTTCTGGAAAATCCTGCCGCAAAGGCAATCATCCCGGAAGTCGTGAAGATGATCCGCGAATGGGATGGCAAGGTGGTCGCAACCCGCGATACACACTTCGCCGACAGCTACAAGGATTCCATCGAAGGCAAGCGTCTTCCTATCCACTGTGTCTACGGCACCGAAGGATGGGAAATCCAGAAGGACATCATGGAAGCCCTGAAGGAAAAGAACGCCAAGATTATCGACAAGCACAACTTCGGCTACATCAGCTGGCCCAAGGCACTGTTCGATATCGACTCCACCGACCAGGATGCCGTTGCCGCGCTCGTTGCCGACTGGGATATCACCCTCTGTGATATCGGTACCTGCACCGACATCTGCGACGCTTCCGCATTCGCCATGCAACGTGCCTGGTTCCCGAACGCAATCATCCAGGTTGCCGAGAAGGCCACTGCCGCATCGTTCAACAACAAGTACCAGGCAGCAGCCCTCGATATCGCCCGCTGCATGCTCTGTGACGTTGTGTAGGGGGTAGCCATGTCATCCCACTCCCTTGCACTGTATTTGCAGAAGCGTATGCCGGACGGTAAGTTCCGCCTCATGAATGACATACCGGTAGTCCAGGATGCTTCCGAGGCCATGGAAATCCTCTATGGCAATTTCTTCGACTATCTCAAAGACCTCGAAGAATTGGACAAGAAGGAAATTCCTGCTGCCATCAAGAAGAACCTAAACGTAGACGGGTACAATTTCTACACCATCGAATGTGCCGACTTGTATCTGGAACTTGATGAAATCATCAAAACCTATGCCAAGGACTTGAAGGGTCTTTGTAAGGCACTCGGTTTCACCAAGACCAAGGTCGAAAATGAGTATATCTCGCTTGGTTCCATCAAGAGCGATACTACCCTGCCGGTGAACCGGGAACTTGTCAATGAAGTCATCGATGGCCGCAACAAGGCCATGATGGCTTCTACCATGCGAGGAATGTTGCAAGCGTGGCTGAATGGTTTTGGCAAGACGGACGATGTGATGGCAATGTTCCGGCTCATTGCCGTTTATGATTACTAGGAGGGTATATGCCATATTTTGTATCGTTGTACGCGGAATGTCGCCAAAAGGGCGAGAAGGAATGGAAACTGGTTGGAAACGATTCCATCACAGAAGACTTCAAACTGTTCATGGTAGGGGAACCGGGTGACTGGACTGAGAGTGATCGCTTCAATTCGTTTGACAGGCTCGATCCGAAAACCCTGTCTCCTGGAATGAAGACATATTTCCCTAAATACGAAAGCACCCCGGAACGGTTTCGCCAACTTGATATTGTCCTGTACGAGGCTCGTTTGGATGAAATAATCAATAAACACCGCGAGCATATCAAGACAACGCTCGTCGCATTGGGCATGAATGCGCACTTCGACGACTATGGCGAACTGGATGTAAATGATGACTGGCGCATCGATGACGATTGCACGGCAAAGATGCGCGAGAACCGTAAGGATTCACAGCTTACATTTCCGGTAAGCAAGGAACTGATTAACGACATCGTGATGGAAGATAGCAACTATGCCCGCGCCCTCAAGAACAAGGGAATCATGGAAGCCATCTACGGAATGATACCTTCCTATGACAACGAGTTGACCGAAATCAGGCTAATTGCGGTCAATTAGCTTCAAACTCGACTCAAACATGAAAAGGCGGGACCAAGGTCCCGCCTTTATTGTTCTTAGGATGCTAAACTTACAGCTTCGCGCACCATTCATCGGCCATCTTCAAGGCAGACTCGATGCAATCATCCATATCCAGGTAGCGATAAAGCCCGAGGCGCCCGCACAGGTGTATATGGGAATCCTTGACGGCTTCCGCATATCCGCAGTAGATTTTGTTATTTTCCGGGTTGTTGATGGGATAGTACGGCTCGTCATCGGCTTTGCTGCACATGCACGGGGTTTCCGTAGTGACCACGGTCGTCATGTTGCGCGGCACGCATATCTCGTTGCCCTCTTTCCACGGCTGGAAATGCTTATGCTCGATGGTACGGGTGTACTGGACATCCTTCGTGTTATGGTTCACCACGGCTGTTCCCTGGAAGTCCGGAATCGGCATTACCGATGTTTCGAATTTCAGGCTACGGAACGGAAGGTCATGCTGGCCATACAGCAAGTCCGGGCGTCCGGAATAGAACACATGGCCGGCCATTGCATTCAATTCGATACGCTTACCCAAGTAATCGACACCGAGGAGCAAGTTGACCTTGCTGGGCGCATCGCGGAAAATCATGTTCTCGATCCACTTGGTGTACCCTTCCTCGGGGATGCCCTGGTACTTGTCGTTGAAGTAGTTGTTGTTCCATGTGAAGCGCATAGGGAGACGCTTGATGAGATCCGGGGGAAGTTCCTCACACGGCTTGCCCCACTGCTTCTCGGTATAGTCCTTCACCAGGAGCTCGAACACCGTCTTGCCCACCATGCGCTTACAGCAGCCGGACAGGGTAAACGTATCCTCGGTGGCCTTCGCCTCGTCAATTTCCTCGTCAATCTTCGCGGAAATTTCTTCCGGAGACAGGTCAGGCCAGATGCGGGCATAGGTGTTCATATTGAACGGGAGGTTGAGATACAGGAACTTGCCGTCCTTCTTAGTCATCGCAATCGGGGAATTCTGGTACGGGACGAAGTTCGCGAACCTGTTGGCAAACTTCCACACTTCATCGTTGGACGTATGGAAAATATGGGCGCCGTACTTGTGAACCGTAATGCCGTTCAAGTCATAGGTATGGCAGTTTCCGCCAATCTCATTGCGCTTCTCGACAATAAGGCAACTGAGGCCATGGTTGGCAAAACGGTTGGCGAGGACAGCATTGTACAACCCCGCTCCTACCAGTAATACATCAAAATGCTCTCTCATGAATCCCCCTAAATAGGATTGTCCAGGTCGATGAACATGGCACTTACCCCATTTTCATTAAGCCAGTCGGCAATGTTCTCCACGCCGAAGATTTCCGAGCGATGGTGGCCGGCAGCAATAACGGCCATGCCGGTTTCGGCGGAATAGATTGGCGTGGATTCACGGATTTCACCTGTGATGAACATGTTGTATCCGCGTTCACGGGCCTCTTCCAGTTCGGAAGTCCCGCTACCGGTACAGATTGCTACCGCGTATTCCTTGCCGCTTTCGAAGCCAAACGCCTGGTAGCCATGCGGGAACACCTTGTGCAGCAACTCGTCCGTTATCACGCCTACACCGCCGAATCCGATGTTGGCCTCCATGAAACGGTCGGGAAGGTTCGGCTTGTCATCGAAATACTGCCCAGCGGAACCCTGCATCACGGTTCCTTTGAGGCCGAGCTTCTTATAGACTGTCGCATTGTTCCCGAGGGTAGGATGGGCATCAAGAGGCAAATGGAACCCAAACAGGGAAATCCGATTCTGCAGCAGCATGCGCATGTATTCACCATACTGGGTATCCAGTACGCGCTTTTCCTTGTCGGAGAACCAGAAGCCATTCGGGTGATGCACGATGATGACATTGGAGCCATTCGCGATGGCCCGGCTGATAAGGTCGGCCCTGAGGCTGACACCGGTCACGACGGACGTGACCTGCGGGTCACCGGAAGAACCCTTGACGATCAACCCATTCGGGCAGAAATCCTTGAACTCGCCAGGGGTGAGCAAGAGGTTCAATTTAGTTTCAAGTTCACTCAATAGCATAGTTCTCTCCTATGAATGATAAAAGTACAATGTGGATTCGAACCGGAACGCATCGTCGATATTCTGCCAGTTGTAATCTTCCTCATCATCGACAAGATCCGACAGGCATTCATCCAGTGTGGGCGAGAATGCCAGACATTGGCATGCTATACCGACGTGCACATTTAATATATCGCATTCACAAAGCATTTTGTAAAGTGGCGAAAGAATAATTTCTGCATGGGTGCCGATAAATGCATCCAGGTCGGTAAATTCGTACATCTTGCGTCCGACTTCTTCATTATCAATTCCGTGGTTCTGGACTGGTTCGAGATACCAGCGATAGATGAAATTGGGCTTCGTATCTCCGTTAGGAAGTTTAAGGAGGCTATTGTTCCTGTATTCGATATAGGGGCCGTTGATATAGTCATCGTCCGTGTAGGAATGTCGCTTCCCGTTATGGTCGATTACATATACCGAGAGGCCATTGGGCGCCTGGAGACTGATTTCCTCGTAGGCCCTCTTGATATGGGCAAATGCCGAATCAAAGTTATCCTCGACCGAATAACAAAGGAGGCAGATGTATTCTATGATGTCCCTGATGGAAGACACCGATACGCCGGATTCCCAGTACCTGGTGGCCTCGATTTCAAGGATGCCCTGGTCGTTCAGAAGGGGGAAATCTTCCTTCTTGCGGGGAACGTCCCGGTTCACCTTCAAGGCATGTTCGGAACTGGAATTAGTCTCGAAAACATTGTGTCTGATTGTAAACATTCATTTACCTCATGCGTACCAGATGGCGCGGCAGATGATGGCGTCGGTACCAAGATATTCCGGCCCCCATATCTTCAAGTCACTTTCGCTTGCATCATGGGGCTGTATGCTCGGATAATCGTCATATTCCATCGTGAAATTCTTGGAAAGGAGACGGATCATCTCGTAGGAATACGGGGTATAGGTCAGGGATACCCAGTCAAGCAATTCATCCAGTGTGCCCACGTTTTCGGAAATGAACCCCTTCAAGTCATCAGGGGCATTTTCCACCCACCAATTATCGGATGCGGGTCTGAACTCCATCTCGTCGTAGGACGGGTCGGTACCAGGCTTAATCATGTCGATGGAAAACGCGGTGTAAATCCACTTGACCAGTTCGATGGTGGGCTTGACTTCCGACCAGAACAGGGAATACTCCTTCTTGATTTCCAGCTCCATGATAGCATATACACCGTCGATGTCAATCAACGGCTGAGGGTAGCTTCCCTTGTTCTCCGCGCACACGGCAAACAGTTCAGCATGGATGAACTTCTCCCAGTCGGCCTTGGAGCATATAACCATACAGTGGCACGAACTGGAATTGGTTTCGAACATCGCGGGTCTAATACTTCTCATTTTGAAACCATGTCTTGTGAATGATGAGACCACCCCCAACCGGGGATATTGCAAATATCATGACGGACATGAAATAACACAATATGGTTCTTACTTCTTCCACTGGCCATTCATTCCACTTGGGAATGGAGGCAATGCAAATGGAAATGGCAAATCCGGTAAGCCATACTACTACGGCTAAAATAGTTCCACCACTCTTACTCATGCTTTTCCTCCTTGGCTGCAGCCTCTTCCAGAGTAACCTTGCCCATTTCGCGAATTTCCGCTGCGCGTGCGTCCACCTTCTCGATTACGTCGGCACAATCGGTCTTGGCGTTCTCATATAACTTGACTTTTCGATACTGTCTGAACCATGGAAGGAATGGAACTACATTGACTTCCGGGTTGTAAACACTGGCAAACCCGCCATTCTGCTTGACAAGAATCGCGGCGAGTTCATCAATCACATACTTCTCGTATTCGGGCAATGCATCCATGGCGCCGTCCTGATGTTGTGCATCATGATTGCGAGCCATGTCCTTTGATACGGTCATCAGAGCCTTCACGTCATGCGGTCGAACATGGACATACAGCTCGTAGCTTTTGGTCTGCCCGCACCACAGGCCACATACGCCTAGGTTGTCGGGAATTGTCGCAATATCATACCGTTTCGGATACAAGTCGTTAATAAGGAACTTGAGGAATGAATTCATACAGTCAAGTATGCTTTCGAACATGTTGTCGCATGCGAGCTGCCAACTATGGATCCTGTTCTGCAGGTATCCTTCGTCACCCTTTGCCAGCAGCCGGCCACAGAACTCGGCCAGCTTGTGTGGACCGTGAGGAATGAGCTTGAAGCCGATATAGTGACTATGGAATTCGTCTTCCTTGACAAACTTCTGGCTTGGGTCGTATTTAATGGTCATCTCGAACATTTCCGAGAAATCCAGTACGTCCATCCCGTAAGGACGGAGGTCAAATTCAACCTTTTTGAGCTGCTTTTCCAGCTTTTGCGCCTTGCGCTTGGCGGAACTACTCAATCCCGCATACTTGTCCGGCATCCGGTTGTATTTGTAGTATATCTTGTCAACTTCGATGTACATCGGTCCATCCTTTCGTTGTGAGTTTCAATAGTTCTTCAATGCTTTCGTTGCCGGTAAATGGCTGCCTGGTTTCCATCGGAGCCGTGCTCATTCTGGCCACCTGCATGTTCGGGAGGTCGATGAACATGGTCGAGCAGGTCATATTACCAGCGGCATCGAAGCATTCCGTATCGTTTCCCTGATACAGGTGGACATACTTGGTATCGGGGATGCACAATTCGTCCTTTGGTCCAAGGTCCTCGATTGCCAGGTTGTCATAGGCGACCGCCTTGCATTCCTTGGCAAGGATATGCTGCCACCGCAACCGGAGCAATTCCATGTTGTGAACGACTTCCGCATACTTCCTTGGGTCGGCAAGATACAAGTCACCGCGCCTCAACATCTTGTACCCGAGAATGAGTACCTTGCGTCCACGGACAAATGGGATGTCCTTATCGTCGAAGATGCCGGCAATGACATGGATGACCACATTCGGTCCCAACTTGTCTATGAAATCCAAGTCCTCGATTTTCGAAGAATCCGTAAGGGAGATGCCTATGCCGTGGGCCAGGTCCTCCTGGACAAGATGCAGCAGTTTGTCGCCATACCGGTCAAGGTGCTTCTGGTTCACCGTTATGTTCGCAACGATGCCGCGCCGTTTCAGCAAGGCAAGAAAATCGTCAATGCCAGGACAGCTGAACAGGTCACCGCCCCCTACGGCAATTTCCGTTCCCGGTTGTATCGTCTCGACAATATGTGTCATCTTGGATAGGTCGCCATGTTTCCCTACAATCGTGGAATTCTCGTGGCACCACGGGCACCTGCCGTCGCAGTAGTCGGTAATCTTCAAGTCGAAGGACTCCGGAAAATCGAAAGTGAAGTGGTCGACATCATCTGCCATCCACTTCCCATCGACATAGGAACCAGTTTCACGAAATCTGGTGCCATCATCGTACAGTATGGTACGATGGTTCCCGTTCACATAATCACCCAAGATCGCCATTTGTCTCCTCGGGGTAGAGAACGATGCTCCCGATGCCGCCCTCATCGATATGGATCCGGGCGCTTTCAACGGGGACCGGTCCATTTGCGGTCATGATCATGATCTTACAGCTATCGAATGAACCTCTGTAGCCATACCGGTCACCGGCACCACCCAGATACTCTCTTAATTCGTCAAACGTCATTATGGTTATTCCCCCTGCAGCAGGTTCCGGTAGGGACCCAATGTCCCATCGGTACTGGCGTGTTCAATGGCCAGGAGACGGCACTTGTCAACGAGTTCGGTAATGCCGATGCTGCGCAATACGTCATCGCGGGTCATCTGCCCCTTGATTTCTTCGATTACGTCCTTGCAGCGTTCGCGACGTTCGGCCTCCGGCTTGATTCTTTCGTAGTAAGTCTTCTTCCATTCGTCCGGCGTATGTACTGTCACACTGGGCGTATTAAAGTCAACATTCGCATGGTGTCCATACGAGGCAATGCGGAAACTGGCAATGATTTCCTTTCGCCATTCGGCGAGGGCCTCCTCGTCCTGCAAGATGTTCTTGGCTTCATCCATGAAGCCGTTAAGGTTTTCCGGTGTGATACTGAGGTTCTCGATATGCCACACGGGGGCACCCCAATCATCATCGCCACTAGGATAGACCCTGATATATTCGACAACCGGAATAGCCCATTCAAAATTCCGGGCAATCCGTTGCAGGTTGTCGAATGACCTGTGCGCATTTACTATGCCTTTGGTAATTACCTTTACCATATTGGCAAGTGTGTCTTCCTGGTTATTCGGATTAAAATGGTACGAATATGCCAAGGTGTCGTTGATACCATTGGAGGTACCCATCGCCCAAGACGATACCTCATGGTACAGCTTGTGCTCGGTCGCATATTCGCGGACCATCTTGTTGAATTCCTCTTCGAATACCGTGATTGAATCGGCGCAGTTGCTGTCGAAGGTCAGTGCAGAAACGTCTGCCTGCCCTGACCAGCCAATTAGCAGCCTGAGGCGATCGGTGATTAACTGCCGGAGCTGGTTCGCACGGTGGCCCTTGTCCTTGTCGAGAACGATAATTTTGTTGCCATCCCGGAGACGGCCAGTGAGTTTCATGATGTCGGACAGACGCATATCGTCAAGCGCGGTGACATCGATGGGTTTAAGGAAGAGTTTGAATAAGTTCATCATACCTAAAATATAGCAATAAATGTTTGCACCGGCAACCGGATGTAGTTTTACACCATGAAGATGCAGATGAAATACAAGTGTGTGTTCCCGAATTGCGACTACGAGACCGACAACCGGGCCCTGATGGAATTCCACCACATAAACCCGAAGGAACTCAAAGTCAAGCTGAACAAGGACATAGAAATACCCCTGTGTCCAAATCACCATAAGCTGATCTTTCATCCCGACACCAAGGCCGGGCAGCATTCCCGCCAATACGAGAATTCGCTCTCTGTCGTCCAGGTGGCAAATACGACCACCGGCCAGGCGGTCATATTCAAGGACATCGAAGGCAGGGAAATCACGGTGTTTGTCGATGTGCGCCACCCGAAAGCGGATGCCATTTATGACCTGAAATGGTCCCCGCTGTCAGGTATCGTGGAGACCGAGCCGGAAGAAGTCGATTCCTATGTGGAAAGCCAGGTAGATGCCAAGGGGTACTGCCAGGTGGGAAACCATGTGTATTTCTCGCCAGGAAACCGCCATTTTGCCCAGGAACTCCTGAAACAGTATATCACCCAGTACATGATCCAGGCGAAGAACGAATACGAAAAGTTCCTGGAACGAGCCAGGAACGATTGGAAATCACTTTGATGTCCTTTCTAGCAACCTGGGCGACATTTTCTGCATGATTAGGTTGTAAATTTTCTTGTACCCGTCAATGTCCCCGTCAAACTCATAGTACGGCATCGGAATGACGCTCTTGATTTTTTGGTCGAGTTGCCAGGCTTCCTCTTCAGACTGATTCCTGCCATTCGGATTATATGGCTTGACACGCCGCAAGAATACGTCGATAGAATGGTCGTCATACTGCTCCGCATCCTCGATACACGCGAGACCTAACTGGGTACGCCCAATCATGTCGGCATATATTTTCCCGAGGCGGATCGGCGAATCCGTAACGATTACATCGACCTTCCCAAAGCACCGTGCGATACGGTACGCCTGTTTCCCGGTGATGTAGAACTGGCACTTGAAAACTTCCTGGTTCCCTTCCCACACCTTGTCCTTGGCAAACTCGGTCACGTACTCGGCATCGACACCGGACATCTTCAACATAGAGAAGATATAGGCTGCACCGGTCGATTTTCCGGTTCCCGGACCTCCATACAGGTTCACAATGAGGGTATCCTTCATACTGCACTCCATTTGTTTTTTAACTTCTTCGGCCTTTCGAAAAGCCCCCTGATTTTCATCAGTATGCATTCAAAAACATTCGGCTTCCTGTACGGGGAGACGATTATCCCCCGAGGCGTAATTATGTTCCCCTTCATTCCATTCCCCCGTTAGAGGAATATAGGGTCCATCCATTGGAATCCGTGCTTAACGGCACCGCTTCCGATGTATGTCTGAACCTTTCGAAGATTTTCCTGAAAAGGCGCACGAAGATATTCGGCTTCTTGTACGGAATATAGAATACACCCGGTGCCTCAACAGACTTGCCCTTGTATCCTACGAGGACGTAATTGGGGTCGGCATAGAAGTCCGAGTAAATTTTGATGTCCACATCACTGAACTTGTTCTGTTTTGAGTTTTCCATCGGAAACCTCCACCTTTACGTTGAATGCATCCACTGAGGTATGTCCCACCACCTTCACATCGTAATGAATGTCTATATCCCCGGAATGGGCCTTAAAGATGCGATCTTCGGCAATGTCATAGTATTCATTGTCGATTTCCATACCCACGAAACGGCGTCCGGTATGCAACGCGGCCACACCGCAGCCACCGGCGCCCATGCAGTTGTCCATCACGACTTCACCCGGATTGGTGAAGGTCCTGATGAGGTATTCCAGGAGCGGGATTGGCTTCTCGGTCCTGTGGTTGCTTGCGGACGGGTGCGGCTTGTTAATCTTGACAATCGAGGTAGGGTACTTCTGGGTGCTGCCCTTCCGAACGTCATCGGTCGCCTTGAAGTCCCCGTAGTTGTTGTTCACGAGGTCCTTGGTCTTGTAGGCGTTCCCGCGCCCATGCAAGGGCTTTCCCTCATGGAACTGTGGATTGTAGGTCGGGAGCTGCTTGTAGAACACCGCAATCTGCTCATGCTGCCGCAGCGGCATCTTTTTGGCATTCAGGAACCCGGTAGTTAGCACCTTGTCCCATACCAGGTCATACCGGAACAGCTTGCGATTGGATGCCACAAGGTCCACATAGAACAGGCCCTGGGCGAAAAGGACTATCGCCCCGTTGTCCTTGATGACGCGCTCGTACTCCTTCCAAAGCGGTTCAAAGGGCAACCTCTTGTCATGGGGATTATGGGTGACACCATACGGGAGGTCACAGAGGATCATATCGACCGATGCGTCATCCAGGACTTTCAGGTGTTCGAGACAGTCACCACGGAACATGAAGGTCGTATAGTCGCTCTTGCGCGGGTTCACTCCCCGGAGAACAGTCATGTTCGGCTTATCCATTCTTGGCCCCGTTCAGAAAGTCGCTGATTGCGTGTACGAAGGCGTTTTCGGCAGTTACGAGGGCACCGTCGTTGGAAATGCAGGCATCCCAGGGAGCCAATTCTTCGAACCGGGTGAACTGTTCATCCTCGTCCGCACTGCGCTTCTTCCAGGTAAAATTGTCACCGTTGCGCACATTGGCCCTCTGTTCCCTGATGTTGCCGGATGTCCGGATATAGACCACCTTCATGTTGAACCTGTCCTTGAAATTGGAACAGTAATCGTAGCCGTTCGGGTCGATTACATAGAAGATGGTGTCGCCGTCAAGGCGTTCAAGCATTTCCACCGTGGAACAGTACCTGTAGCCGGTTTCGCCTATCTTCGTGTAGGCGAATATGGTCTCATGCTTCAGCACGTCGTCGAATTCTTCCCCGGTAAGGAATGTATGTTCTACTCCTTGGGTCTCGGTTGGCCTGATGGGCCTGTCCGTATAGGATGGCACCGATACAATCTTGTGGAAATCTTTCAATGCGTTTGTCGCGTAGCGGACAAGGGTGTCCTTGCCGGAGCCTGAACGGCCAATGACCAGTATCAAATTCTTCATGGGAGGTCCTTTTAACTCTGGAGTTAATAACTCTGGAATAAATATAGTAATTTATTTTATTCTTTGTAGGTAAAAACGGAAAACGGGGCGAATTTTCTCCGCCCCATCATTTCCTCCTTACGAAAACTCTGTAATAGATACACTTCGGCATCCCGTTCTCGTCGAGCAGATAGCTGTTCTGTACCCGCCAGTTCTTGTAGTAGGCCTTGTACGCCTTCTGGCGTTCCTCCGGTGGGGGCGTAAAGAACTTGCACTCATTGAATACCCATACTGTGTCCCCGCTCCGGCCAAGAACCTCAAACTGCTTCGGATCGAAATGGTCGAAGAACGTAATCGGGACACCCATCACCCCGTAGTAGTCCTTCGGGATGTCAGAAACTCTGTCGATGTTAATCGCGTCGAAATTTTCGAACGTAGGGTATTTCGCCGGATCGTAGGTAGCCTTCAGATAGATACCGCGTTCGCCTTCCTTCCGGGGAACAGACATGGTCGTGTACCACCTACAAAGACCGGTGACCTTCTTGGTATTGCCTTCCGTCGTCTCGAACTCGTCCGGGGAAGTGATGCCAAGCTGGATCCTGCCGGAACGCATCTTGCGGAACACCTCGTTGTAGTTGACACAGTTCTTGTTTCCGATTATATAGAAGTCCTTGCCGGCGCCGTCCGCCCAGTCCACGAATTCCCGGAAACAGCTGAAAGGGGGGTTGGTCACGACCAGGTCGGAGTGCTGCATGAACTTCGTGATTTCCGGGGAACGGAAGTCCCCGTCGCCATCCAGCACCCAGCGGACAACATTGAGGTAACCGCCACGGTTGAGGGTAACCGTCTCCGCGTGGCCGCAATGGCCAGGGGCATAGCTGGTACAGGTGAGCCTGCGGATACCCAGAGTCTGGAAGTTGTCGATGAAGAAGTCACGAAACCCCGGATGTTCAAGGTCGTTGCACGGGCACAAAACGGTGCGGTTGGTGAAAAAGCCGGGGTCGCGTTCGAACAGCGCCTTCATCTCTTTGGATACGTCGCTATAACTGGTGTAGAACTCGTCGTTCTTGGCAGTCTTCGCTTCGCGTAAATTGCGGTTCTTGGTCATTATATTCTAAAGTCGGTTAAAGAAAAGCTGGAGAATTCTTACCTGTCAGATTGCCTTATTGACGCGGTCACTCTTTTATCCACCTCATCTGAATTAGACATCCAGGTAGAGTGCCCTTGGACCACTCTTGATCGGGTTGAGCACGATGTCGCCAACGCTGCCCAGTTCGTCAGGTCTAACCTTCTTGACCTCGGTACGTCCCTTCTTAATAAAGCAGTCGTCCAGGTCGATGGAGCGGATTGCACTGCGCGGGATTACCGCGACACCGTCCTTGTTCAGCTTCATGCCGGTACCGTCATACCGGATAATGAGCGTGGAACCTGGAATGTCGGACTTGCCGATGCGGCCCACATTGCCATGCACCCCCTCCTTGAGGTAGAAGTATTCGGCACGGCTGGTTTCCTCGCGGATGTCGTTCAGACTGGACCACTTCTCGCAGGTGTATTCGGCGCCGTTTATGCGGATGCTGAACACGTACGCATCGTCACCCTTGCGGTCAAGGTTGAGGTCGGTAAGCGCCTCCTCGATGGGGGAACCGCTGTTCAGTTCCTCCACGATGGCGGCAATGCCGTCATAGTTGATGGCATACGTCCCCATGCAGGCCACCGCGTAGTCGATGGTCTTCTTCTTGACAATCTTGCGGTCGCATTCGCCTTCGAGGTACTCGCGCATTTCCTCGTGGGTGAGAGTGTTGAACTCGAAATGGTAGAAGAAGCGTCCGGGACGGTTCAGGAAGAACGTGCTCAGGTCGGAAGTGTCGTTCACCGTGGCGATGAACAGGCGCTTTTCGGACGAGCCCATGCCGTCGAGCATGGACAGGAATTTCTGCTGCTTACCCTTCTTTTCGTCATCGTCGTTGTCATCCGCCTCCATGGGGAAGTTCTTCTCGAACTCGTCCATGACCACGACAATCGGCTGGGTAATCTGGTTGATGATTTCCACTGCATCGTCCACGCCGCAGCTACCGGTGAGGAGGACTACCGGGATCCTGCGCTTCAACGCCTCGGAAACGGCCAGACGGGCGAACATGGACTTGCCCATGCCGCGTTCGCCGGAGAGGAGTACGCCGGTGCTCTTGTCGCGACGCTCGAAGGTACGGAAGGTCTTGGCGAGCATCCCAGGGATGCGACCATAAATCTTGGCGGGGACGGAAGTGTCCACGTTTTCACGGATTTGCAGGAACGTGCCTCGGAAGGCTTCGCTCTTGATTTCATAAACAGCGGGTTCCAGGCTGCTTGTCACATTTCTCAAATCGCCTACAGGAGTGTAGGCCGAACCGGATACTAGATATTGTGTCTTCTTTGCCATGTCCCAAATGTAGCAAAGCCCGGTGCCAATGGCAACCGGGCTCCAAATGCGCACAGGATAATTATTTAACCTTTCTTTACATTCATCTCCATCACGGAAAACGCGATGAAGTACAGGATGGCGAGTACCAGGTATAGTGATGTGCCCGTGAACGTATTGGCAAGCAGGGGTCCGAAGATGCCGCCTACGCTCCATCCGGTAAGCGTGAGCGAGTGTATGCGGGAGGCGTTGGTCATCCCGAACCTGCGTGCAAGAAGGCTCGGGAGGACACTGAAATTGCCACCGTAGGCAGCCTCGCACAGGAGGATACCAATGACGCTCATGACCGGGTTGCCCGTGATGCAGAACAGGGCACCCATGATGCCGAAGGAACATACGAAGTGGTAGCTGGCCTTGCGCCCGATCTTGTCACTGAGGGTCGAGAAGCCGATACGGCCACCCGCATTGGACAACGCGGTTCCCGAGAGGATTGCCGCGACGGAGGCTATTCCCAAACCGAGAAGCAACATCTTCTCCTGGGAAATGATGGCCAGGCCGCAGCTAATGTTGGTCATGAACATGAACCAGATTGCCCACCATTCCTTGCGTTTCAGCAGGTCCCCGTACCGGAAGTCCGAACTGCCGTATTCCTGTGCCATGTATGGGTACTTGCGGAGAAGCAGGGACGACCCCACCATCACCGCGGCATATATTCCACCCATGATGTAGAACATGTTCGCCAAGGACACGGTGGCAAGCAGCCACTCGATAACCGGGGAAGCGATGAACTTTGCCAGTCCGAAGCCGGTAATCGCCAGTCCGGACGCCATCCCCTTATGGTCGGCAAAGAAGGCCATGAGGGTCTTTACGGGTGTGACGTAACCGATACCCGTACCGGCGCCTATGATTGCCGTGGCAATATAGAAGGCCGGCAAGCACTGTATGGTGACAGCGGTACCGAGCATCAGGAAGCCCGTGATGAAGATGATGGTGGAGAGCCAGGCACCGAGGCGCGGGTTCTTCTCGATAGTGCTACCGAAAATCGCCGCACACATGCCCAGGAAGAAGATAATCAGGGTGAACCCGATGTCCGTCTGGAACCGGGTAATGTTAAATGTCTGCATCAGGTTCGCCGAGAACTGCGACCAGCAGTAGACGGATCCGATACATGTAGTTAACGCCACCCCTGGGATGGCGCAATTTATCCATTTGTTAGGTGATTTACTCATGCCCGCAGTTTATCGTCTAACCTCGTTGCACCGGGCCGGGTTGCCGTCGGCATTGAGATAGGACGTGATTGCGGACCTGTGGCCCGCGACATAGAACAGGTAGGCCATGTTGGTAGTCTTGTCGCAATAGATTCTGAAATCGCCGTCGATATCGACAATCTCGACTATGCGCTCGTGGTCTTCCCAGTGTTCCACGTTGCTGCTGCAGCCTGCCAGGAAACCGGCAATCGCGAGTGCCAAAACAATGTAAAGTTTACTTAACATTTGTGTCCTCCCAGGCACTGACCACCTTGTCAAAAAGTGGTTTCAGGTCGATAACTCGTTCAACCCTCTCGCCGTTTTCCCAGGTGCTAATCTTGGGGTTTTCCAATGGCGCCTCGGTGAACGGGCCGTTTATGCCGTCCCAGCAATCCTTGCAGTACGGGCAAATCCATCCCCTGGAAATGGAGACATGCGGCTTGCCGCACATGCAGCAGAAATAGCCGGCAAGTTCCTCCCAGGCGAGGCACATATCCGAGAACGCATGGCCCTCGGTAACCGGTGTCGAGAAGTCCATGCGGAGCGAACCGTACTTCTCCTTGGCATCGGTCATGTAGATCCTATCCATGTCCATTCCGTCCGCCTGGATGGCAGCCTTCAAGGACATGAGCATGGTTTCCATGAACCATGGTTTCTGCCACCCGTTGGGTATGCAGTCGAGGAAGGTCCCCGTTTCACTGAATACCGGATGCTCCCAGTCCGTCGTCTTCTCGCAATCGACATGCCGGATGAAGGGGAACTTCTCCAGCAGTTCCGGTTTCGTGAGGAAACGTTGAGAAATCGCCGGCCCGCCGGCAAGAGGAATCTTGGCAATTTCTGCCTCCTTCCTTGTCGCGTACATGGCAAACTCGGGAACATTCCGGGCATTCAGAAAATACATGGGCTACCTACTTTGCGTTCATCGCCGCGGTTTCAGCCTGGAACACCAACTTGGCAACGCTTGCGATAGCGGCCTTCTTGTCGGCTTCCACGCGGAGACGGGCAATGTTCTCGTCAGCGTCAATGGTGGCGAGAATGGTTGCTTCCGTCGGCTTCTTGTAGCCGGCGGGCGGATTGAGGGGACAGGCCTGGTCAAGGAACTTCTTGGCCTTGGCCACGCGGAATGCCTCGTAGGCGGCATCCGCTTCGTTGATGGCCTTCAGGAGAAGGTCACCATTCTGCTTGATTTCTTCGCTAGTCATATTTGACTCCTATGGGTTATTCGACATATACGCCGAGTGCATCCGGGGAGAAGTATTTCTTCGCCGCACGCATGGCCATGTCGAAGGTGAGAGATTCAACGCCCTTATCCTCGTCAATGAAGCCAAGGGCCTGTTTGATCGGGGCATCCGGGTTGTCGTAAAGAAGAATGGAATGCTTCTGCTTCTTGGCCATAACCATTCCCTTGACGGTATTGAAACGTTCCTCGGTAAGGTACTTGTCAAGGTTTCCGAATACGTCCATCATGACATCGAGGAGTTCATTCTTCGTTTCGACTTCCGTACTGGTGAAGATGGTCGGGATATAGGTTGTCCCGACGGAGTTGATGAAACCGCCGACACCATAGGTGAGACCGCGATTTTCGCGGGCTTCCATGTTCAGAGGGGAATTGAGGCCGGACGCGAGCATCTTGAATGCGATAGCGGCAGATGCAGCATGCAAGGTATCCACCGGTTCCTTCGGGAAGATAATGAACTGGGAACGACCGTTTTCGGTAACCGGGACAAGCGCTTCACCTGAGTTTTCGGTGTACTTGTAGGTGTTCGGGAGGCCTTTAACTGACGGATACACCGGAATGGCCAGGTGCGGATCTTCGGGACCGATATAGATGATGCTGTCCGGCTTGTTGAAGACTTCATTGTAGGACTGCTTGTAATCATCGAAGGTGAACGCCTTGATGTCTTCTTCGCGGCCAATGGCCAAATAGCAACCGAAATGCTTGCGCATCGCATTGTACAGGGCAACCTGAGCAGGATCGATGAAGTTGTCGCCATATTCGTTGAGGACGGTCCGACGTTCGTTCAGGAACTGTTCCTCGGTGATAGCGTCAATGGGTCCGATGAGCTTTTCGACAAATTCCTGCATGAACATCTTCATGCGGTCGGCGAGGCCGGTCACGTGTACGACCACCTTGTCGGTGCCAGTAAAGGCGTTGGAAAAGATGCCGTTCTCCTGCAACTTGTCTCGCATGGAGTCCGTGTTCTTGCAAATCATGTGTTCCATGAGGTGCGAGGTACCATACTTGCCGGCCTTCTCGCTGACGGCGCCAACGTGCCCGTAGGAGATGTAGAGACCGGCCATGCCGAGTGGATTGTGAATGTACTGATAATTCATTAGCTTTCCTTTATAGTTCGATTACAAAATCCTTCATGCGGTTATAGGACCGTTCACCCGGATAGCCGTGTGGGTTGGCGCGGATATGGACAATGCCACCGTTTTCCTTGGTGTATTCGGTGGAGAACACGTTGTGGACATGGCCGCAAATCCAGTAGGAGTCGTCCGGCATCTGCTCCAGGAATTCCTTTCCGTCAAAGTAGAAGAACGGGGTATTCCTGTCCAGACGGTACTCGAACGCGACACCCATCTCATAGGGTGCATAGTGTGTCATCATGACCTTCGGCTGCGTGGCGATGAGATTGTTCATCGTTTCGCGGTAATGGTTCCAGATGGTCTCCGGCTGCATGTCCATGTACTTCCAGTGCACACCGTCGAACCAGTGGCGCTTCCAGCGTAGATGGTCAGTAGGCACCAACTTGCACATGCCCATGCACCCGGCGATGCCGTTCAGCGTGTCGCCTTCGAGTAGGTGCACATTTGGACACTTCTTCTCCAGGAAGGCCCGCATGGCGGCAATCTTGTCCTCGGATGTCTTGAATTCCTGATTGGACTTGGACGGGGTGGCACCCTTGACCACGAGGTCATGGTTGCCGAGTACGATATAAACGTCCTTGTACTTTCCGGAAATGAACTTCATGAACTGCTGGAACGTGCGGTAGTCGTTGGAAAAGTCGCCGGCACTCAGGAGCACGTCGGCCTCGGGGAACTGCATCATGTCCCACCAGCGGTTGAACGACTGTAAGCATTCTTCGTCAGTGTAGTCATCCTTCACCGGGAAGATGGCATACTCATACTGGAAATCGATGTGAATGTCAGAAAGAATCAGAGCCTTCATTTGATTGCAAACCCTCCGTCCAATGCAAACAGCACCAGGCAGTAAATTATGTAAACGGTGCCGGTCACCCCCACGATGGCCAAGACGCCCTTTGTGATTATCCGAACTGCCGAAAACTTGAAACATAGTACAGCAATCAATATCACAACAGCCGATACGCCAATGGTCTTTAAGGCGCCAATTACGAATTCGGGCAGGTTAACGTAGATAGTACCAAGAATCGTATATAGGATGCATAGCCCCATAAGGCTGCCCACGGTGGCAATGCACCCGAGCAGCACTTTATCCAATAACTTATCGGCTTTCTGAACAGATAAACGCATATCGGAAATTTACCAAATCGAGCGGTTCTTGTCAATAATTCCGATGCCGGTAAGCGTATAATTTGAAATTTCTTCCACATTGTCGCTCACATTCGCATCGCCGGTGCCAAACGGGGCGGGTACCATTGTTCCATCATCCAGACCCTGGCAGATGATCTTGCCAAAGTCACTGTCTTTCAGGATACGCATTTCCGCCATCAGGCGGTTGTCCTTGATGGAAAGGTCGGCAAATCCCTGGATATCCTGCCAGTCAACCTCAAACATACGTTCCGGGTGTTCCACCCTTGGCATATTTAGTCTGCAAGGAACTGGCTGCCCTTTCAGCTTGTCAATCGCCTTCTGGACAACTTCCTTGCTGAACTTGCGGTTGTTGCGGTTCACCGTGTCAAGTGGCAAGATGCACCTGGTGTACACCTTGTACTCGTTTTTGTCGGCCATCTCCGGCTCATCCTTAATCCAGCCCTTGCGTTCAAGGACATGCTTCAATCCGTTTTCCATATGCTACCTCTCTGAACCGGGAAGGAACATCGCCCAGTCCTCGAACGGGAATGGGTGCATGGTCCACAACTTGCGGCATTTCGGATCCAATGCGCTGCCTGGGAAGTCGGCCACCGGATGTGCATACAGGAGACCGGTATGGACTTCCTCGTTGGTCGTCTTCATGTGGTTGGTGCGGTAGTCGTCCTGGAAACCGCGGCCGAACAGTTCCTCGTTTGTAATCGTGAAATCGTATTCGGCATTAGGCTTCCACCAGCCCTTCTCGGTCACCTCGGTCACCCGGTTCAGGTACTTCAAGATGGAGTTGTTGCTGAGGATGCTTGCCAACGGGAAGGTCTTGTCGGGGAAATCGTCATCGGTGATTTGGATGGTCACTTCATAGGCGAGTTTCCTGCGGAGCATTTCCCTGGTTGCATACCAGTACATGTTGCTGAACAGCAGTTCCGGGTCGTCTGTAAGCTGATACCTGTCAACCTCCGGCTTCTCCACGCCGTAGCTGTCGGTAAACTTCGAGTCGCAATGCAGGTCGCCTATGTCGAAATCGACATACGCGCTAAACAGGTGGAGAGCCTTATCCGAACGGTAAGGGACCCTGCCTATCTCGAAAGTATCTTCCACATGTTCAAGTCCGGTTTCCTCATACAGTTCACGTAGAGCCGCTTCGAGCGGGTCCTCGCCATTCTCGACATGGCCCTTCGGGATGTCCCAGGAATGCTTCCCGTCCTTCGGGTTTCCGGTAGGATGGGAAACAAGGAGCCTGTTGCTCCCCTTCTGGAAAATGATGAAACCTGCGCTAAGTTCCTTGGACATTATTCGTCCCCGGTGTTGTCGGTTTCGCTAGGAACTTCCTTTTGGGGCAGTTCGTCCTTAGTCACAAGTTTGAGCATCTGCTCGGTGAGTTCCTCCGCCGAGGTACTGTTCCTGTATTCGACCTTGAAGTCGAACTTCAAAATCTCGGAACGGACCACCATGAGATCCGGGTTCGTGCGGGCCTCGTGGCGCTCAGGCAGCTTCTCTATTTCGGCCTTGGTGAACTTGCGGGTGGAGAGCTTGCGCCTGAAATAGTAGCCGAAGATTTCTGCGGTGGAGTATTCCTTCCAGAAATCGACTCCCTTGTCGGCAAGCATCTGAACCTTGTCATCCGAGTTCTTGCTTTCGAGCTGCTTATGGGAATAGTATGCCCTGGCGACAGCCGAAATGGCGTTGCGGCAAGCGTCGTGTTGACGGAAGCACTGGTAGTAGCCGAGTTCTTCCTCGTTCATCAGGGCGAATGCGCGACCATCGAACACGGGGAGCTTCGTGAGCTTCTTGCCCATGTAGAATTCCATGTACTTGATGAATTCGGCAGTGGCGATGGCTGCAGCAAGCGATGCGAGCTTGTGCGTCTTGCGCCCGAAATCCTGCGAGTTCTTCGGAAGGACGATGGTGATTTCATCGGACTGTGTATAGCCGTAGCATGCCGAGAAGAACTCGACGAGCTTCTTGGTCGCCTGGCACATGGCCTTCACCATGTTCGGGTCGAACGGCTTCTTCAGTTTCCTGGTGAATGTATGGAAGCAGTGACCATCAACGCGGATAACCGGGTACATCCCGTCCGGGATGACCGTATAGCCATTGAAATAGGGCCACATAAGCGGAATCTTGCAGTAGCCGACCGTGTTGGCCGGGTGACCGTTTCCGGTGAAATAGCCTTCGCGGTCCTTGCAGAAATCGTCAAGGCGCATGCGCTGTGGTTCCAGGTCCTTCTTTTCCTGTTCCAGCTTCGGTGCCGGTTTCTTTTTGAATAGGTTCCAAAACATACTTACCCCACGGAATATCCATGTTCTTTAAGGATGCGGGTTACCGCTTCCCTCAGTTCGTTTGCGGTGCCGACATCGATACGGCCCCACTGTTCCCCGAAATTTTCGAGCCCCATGTCATCCAGGGCGTTACTAACGAGGATATCCGGGTCATCCTCTTCAAGGTTGGAAAGCTCATCGCATTCGTTCTCAATCGAGTCCAGGTCGCTGTCGATTTCACTGGTGTCGATGGAATCCCTGATGGATTGCACCGCATGGCGGATTGAGTACACGGAACTGTCGATATCGCGTTCGATGCTCATTTTAGTTCTCCTTCGAGATTTTGAGTTCAGAAATCCTGGGGGCCCTGCCGCAGCAGTGTTCCTCGACACAGAATTTCAGATCGGGGTTGTGGATTTTGAACTGTTCGCACGACGGGACGAACAGGTTCTCGGCAATCCAGGCCCATTCGTCATCCACCGATGCAAGCAGTTTCTTGAATTCGTTGGCAAATCCGCGTATCTCCTTCAACGCTCTGGTGCAGAGACGCCTGTTCATGAAGTTGATGAGCATGCGGAGGTTGCCCTTCCAGACCATCTTGGACTCCATGCCGAGGGGGAGGATGTTCGCGGCATCTTCCTTGGGGACGCCAATCAGCCCAACAAGGTCGCTGTATGCCACCTGGATGGTCTCCATCGTGGAGTCGTATTCGGAATGCCCCTTGCAGCTTTCCGGCATGTAGAATTTGAACCCGCCCTCGTTCACGTAGCGGGTGGAGGACTGCAGCCTGGTGGGGCCACCGCCGATGTGCGTGTAAAGTTCGCGCATCATGCGGGCCGAGTAGCCGTCGATGACGATGATGAATTCGGGAAATTCCAGCACGCGGCCATGGTTGGCCTTGATGCAGGAAATGGCGCGTTTCTTGTTCTTTTCCGGGTCGTTCACCGGGGCGCCCCAGCATACGCCGGTGCACTGGCCGATGAGTTGAAGCGGATGTTCGGTAATTCTGATGATTTCGATTGACATATTGCAAATATAGCTATTTTGTAGCATTTTTGATGGAACGGTTCAAATTTTCTTCGATTTCGGTGCAGCGCTTCTTGTGTTCCTCCCGCTCGAGATAGTCCCGGATGTCCCCAAGGGTTTCCTCAGTCGCCCAGATGAAATTGGGCTTCCCCCTCTTGGAAGACATGCTGATTTCTTTTGAAACTTTGAGTATCTGCTCAACAGTCGGGTCCATGTGGTTCCTCTGTAAATAATAGTTTACCAAAAGCGACACCGGTCGCATTGAGAATATAGCAAAATAATCACCATTTAGCAACAATGCCCGGTCATAAACCGGGCATTAAATGTGCGTTTTATTATTTTAGGTATTGTCCACCCAAAGTGTTGCTAAGGATGTTGGAACGATATATAGTGGTCGTGACGCTACCTAGATTACAATATAGCACTTATTCATTGGCATGTCAAGGCATTTTTTCATGGAACAACACTTTGGATGGACATAGCCTTATTTTACATGGCGAATATGTTTATTCGTCATCCGTAACGTATGTTATCTTTTCAGTAATTTGCCAGTTGTCGGTATAATATTTCCGAAGCGCCTGCGGTACCCAGGTGTCATTATCATAATACCCAAAACGATAGGTGTATCCATCGATGTTCAACATATGGATATCTATCGAAGTGTTGGTACCGGAAAGGTTTGGCCACGTCCCAGGTACCGTAAACGTCACTCGGTTTGTCGGAACACCCGAAGATAACCCAACTGTAACCAGTGGTGCTACGGTTGCTTTCGTTAGACTTCCACTTCCATACCAAGGGTTTCGGTCCGCATGGAAATCACGGTCACTGGTATAGTATGATATGCGGTTTACGGCATAACTGTATACAGAATAATGCGAACCCATCCCCGGAGTGTCAGTCGCATCAGTATTGATAAACCCAAACCTGGAATAATTTATATAAGGAATGTTACCAGATGACTGAGCAAGGGAAACCTGGCTTTCAAATCCTTTCATGGCCCGAAGCGGAGTACCGTCGGTTGCCACAAGCCCGTTCATCAGAACCGGGACGGGAGTTAAGTCAGCATATTGGATATGCAGCTCATAGCAAATAATCATCCCCTCACCAGAAGTTATTTCATATGGCTCATCCAAGACAACCCGTGAAAATAGCGAGTATGTTCCAGTTGTTCCATAGTTTTTGTATTCGGATGAATAGCCATACCATCCAATTTCCCTAACCTGACCAGTCTGATTCGCAGTTACCCTGTGTGTAACCCTAATGTAATAATCGCCGTTTCCGTTTGGACCGGTGAATGCGTATGTCCATGGGAACCCGTTTTCTATACTAGAACTGTACGAGGAGCAAGGGCTCTTCAATTCAGTATCGGTGAATGCAGTCGCATCGCCGTTCGTGCCAATACGACAATATTGTAAGCATCCCTGACGGGTATATTCGTAATTCCTATTATAATCTCGTGTAGTAGAACCACCGACGAATGTAATACGGGAATTGGCAACACTTACATAACTTTGTGTATACTGGTCACGGTTAAGATACTTACAGAAGTGGAACAGGTGATCAAAGCCAGAAGCCACAATCATGTTGTGTTTTGGCTTATCCAGCCATTTCACGTCACGGGTACCATCCGGCGACACTTTTCCGATTGCAACTACCCGTCCACCGATTTTGTGTTTGTTTTCTAAAAGCATGATGCCTCCATGTAGTGCATGTAAATAAACGTTCTAGGTTTCAGGTTCTATGGTGAAACTTTCTAGTTCAATAGAACCATTAAGTGAATCACCCAGGTTGGGCTTTCTAAACTGTTCAATTTCTATATCCCCACCCAATCGGTCACGGCGCATTGATTCATTAAACGAAATAATATCCACAGTTCCGGTCACCGGGTCAGTATGCAATGTTTCGTCAAATCTAACAATGTCTATACTGGCATCAGCATAGTCGATGGGCGCCTTCCCGAGTGAAATGTTATCGGGAACATTATAATCCCATCGTTGCCTCCTTGGCAAGGAATCGATGCCATGCTGTGTAATTAGCATTTGACCCAAGCTCCTACATTACGTTCCAGACTGCACCAAGAACTCAGCAAGTGTCCAGCAACGACCTACGCAGGTCAACTGATAAAATTTACCGGCCTTTACGGTTGTTCGCCCGACTTCACTGGGGAACAGCACGGCATTACCGTTAGTTACAGTAACTTGGACATCGGACTGGTTATCGGTGTTGTCAAGTTCAACACCGAAATTCGGAACCTGTTCATTGACCGCTATGACAAGTGTCGTTGCAGTCGTTAGCACAATGCTTGATATGCAGTTGTTGCCACTAACTGTGAGTGTATTGTTGTCAATATCGGCCTCGGTATATTCGTTGGCAGACATCTTGTATTCAAATAATACGCTTTCTTCCCATTGGTCAAGTGCCTGATTGCGCTTAATCAAATGAATCGAGGCATCCTGGATGGAGATAAAATGCAGATTGCTGTTTGACCAGGATGGATAGTAGAAATGTGTGTCACCATTAGCTATAACACGCATCACCGGAAGACGACCGCGATCTATGTATCCGATGGCATCATCATATGACGTATTGAGATTGATGTATGCAATGCCACCATCGCCACCCAGCTTGAACCATATATCACCTGTCCAGGCGACTTCATCGCCAATATCTACCGGAATTCCACCATCGTCGAGTTCACCGGAATCGGTCATCGTGTATGCCCACCCAACTTCTATATCGGAAATACCGCCGTTCAATGTATCGACGGTTGCCGGTCCCTGCCATTTGAGCGGCTGGCCCAATGCAGCTAGAATATCGTCCTTCGTGGTATCGACATAGTCGGTAGTAGCATACACAGAAAGGTCGGGTTTATTCTTGAGATATTCGACCTTATTGGGGTCAGTCTCATTCCAATCAGTCTGTTTCTGATCCAGTTCCCCCTCGGCATGAATATTTGCAGCCGATGTCACCGCGGCCAGTTTATGTACGGAGATGTTATCCAGCCGACTCGTCACGAGTGCATCATTGGAGAGCCCGGATATAGTGAACTTGATTGAACTGTTCTCGTCGTCCACGTACACGACTGCGGATATATTACACCGATTGTTCCCGGATACGGACAGGTCCATCATGGCCTGCATTTCACTGCGGGGGGAATCCGCAACCGAAAGGGACAAAATTGCGTGGCGGTATTCATTGTTTGCGCCACCGCCGCTCATGATCCATGTTGCCTGGATATGGTACCATCCACCATGAACCGCCTTCAATAGGCCGTCAGAACACACCAGGTTCTTGTCTTCCCGGTGCGTTTCGGAACTCTTGGATTCATTGAGGAGGAATACACCATCGGACTGCCTGGCTTCACTCTTTCCTAGCCAAACTATGACACCCGGAAGATTGCTCATCAACGTGTCAAGATCTATCCTCTTGGTCCTCATGACAGCCGCTGGGGTTTCCCCGGCAATGGCAAGAAATCCATGTTCAAGGAATTTGGACTTGGCATCATGGTTCCACCCGCCCGGAATCGGGTCCAACTTCTCAATGGTTCTCTCGTTGCGGTATTCTTCCATAGCACTTCACCAGCATATATACTGACTCCAGTTTATAGCATTTTGGTGTAAAAATACCCATATTCGGGACCCGAGATTCCCATTTCCGACAGAAAAATGATAAACTAGGTATGTTGAACTCAGATTACCAAGTAGGCTAGTATGGCGGATGATACATTGTGGACAGGCTTCGATAGTCGAAGATTATTTGCCGAGCGGGCAAGAAAGGATGAGAAAGGAAGAGACATTGCCGACAGCATAGACAAGGTCCCGTCCACCTACGTGTCCGGCGCAGCCCTGAGCAACAACGACAAGACGCTTACGTTGACCGTGACCGACCAGTCCACTTCTCCGGCCACCACGACCACTGTCGCCCTTACCGATACCGGCGACGCAAACGTACAATCAGACTGGAATGAATCTGATACGACGGCGGACTCATACATAGCCAATAAGCCAGATGTTCTTATTCCGCTGGCTAGTTCCAACTACGAAAAGCCAGTCAATATCATAGTAGTGTCGTCCCTCCCGTCCACAAGAGACCCACACACCTTCTACGCAGTTCCGGAAACATTAACATGAGTCTATTCTTCGGTACCAACGGAAGTCGTGCTAGTGGCGGACTGAAGGAAATGCGCTATGGAAACAAGCGCATTTCCAAGCTGTATTATGGCGATACGCTCATATACGACATGCCATATGTTCTGCTCACGTTCTACTTCGACCGTACCAACGTAAACCCCAGGGGTAAGTTCGGCACACGCCCGCCATCTGTAGGCGCCGAGTGGCTTTCCACGTCCGATCCACATGTATGGAAGGTAATTACGCCGGTGTACCGGTTCGGCGTATCGGATGTTGACTACTCAATAGGCCTGGGGCAGCTTTTTTGTAACCGTAGTCCGGAATCAGGAAAACTCCTTTCCGGTGCGCTAGGCACATGCCAGGTACTGGACATCGAGGGGGATATTGACCGGATTACGAACCTCGACAGAACTTTCAAAATGTGTACCGCCATCACATCTATCAGCCAGACATTCTATGACCGGTTCAGGGGGAGCACCGCATTGACCAACGTGGGCGGCTTTGTAAGCGGTTGCACTGGTATTACCGATGGATCTTCGCTGTACGGATACAATGTGTTCAGCACGACCTGTCCTAACTGCACGGTACACCCGGATGCATTCACAGATGCCGACGACCCGGACAACCTAGCGCAAATACCCACATCGTGGGGAGGCACTTATGCTCCGCCGGCTACACAGCTCAGCTGTGTCAAGTACAACAATGCTGGCTGGCTAATTGATACAACGGACCCGAACTGTCCGGATTTCGCTACGATGGACAATCTCGATGTATTTACCACCAGCAGCATATCAAACTACGCTGGTGTGAACATGAGAAAGAGCAATATCTGGAACAAGGCGAACAACTTCAGTACACAGAACATAGCCACGTACTACTACCCGGCATTCTTCCAAGGAACAGGAAAATGGCCGACGGGTGGAAGCGTATCATACCGTCCAACTTGGATATTATGCCCGGACATGTACAACGGCATGCTTACCGCATCTCAGACCGCCGGCGACATGTCCGGTACCTTGGACCACGAGGCATACGGACCGTTCTCCACGAAGCTCGGTACGTTCGATTCCAGCAAGACAACATACTTCGGCTTCCTTGTGCTCAACGACCCGTCGGCACTAGTCAACTTCAACAGTTCGACTACTCCTTTTGCCATCCACTCGAATTCGAACTTTAGGGACATGACTCTCAACTGGATAGACCGGAGCACTTAGTAGCTTATTTGCAAGAAAACCCACCGGTAATGAACCGGTGGGTTGTTCATATTGGTACTACGCGCTAACTTAGGGCTGCTGAGAACGCGGGAGAACATCCGTCTGTTCAGTACCCATTCCGGACGACGTGAACGTAGCGTATGTCCAGGTGTTCATGATATCCAGGGCTTCGGACTGCTGTGCAGTCATCAACCCATCATGACCACCGACACTGCTTGTCGACGACTGGACCGTAGGTATGGTCTTCTTCGTGGGCGTAATTACGCCGTTCGCATCCTGCGAAAGTGTGTCGATGAAGGATGTTGCATTGCCGGATGCGGTCGGATCGGTAACAGCTGTCTGCTTGGTCTTGAAATCCGTCGCGGAGACACCGGAATCAGCAAGATTTCCATTGACATCCAGCGAGGCAAGATGTCCATTCGTAGCCCCTTTAACCTTATCGGCCTTTGCAGTATCCGATGGGTGAACGTGGTCTTCCCTGGCAAAGTCAGAGGATGTACCCGCCGCAGCGGCGCCATCCATTTCAGGAGTAGCGGAACCGGCCACAGGAACATCGATATCGACATTCTTGTTGGAATCAATCGTTTGTGCTGAGCCATTGACGCTAATGGATTCAATCTTGTTTTCAAGATCGGCCACTGTTGTCTGGGAATCGGCCAGTTCATCGGTTGCAGTAAACTCAACCAGGTTGCCACCGACCATGGAAGACGGTAGCTTGGCGTATCCGATCAAGGACAACGAAGTGTCGCCAATGAGTTCCCAGGTCGGGGTGGATACGTTGGTACAAATCCATTCCTTGTACTTGTCGTCACCCGGTACATTGTTATCCTTGACAAGATAGAAGACTTTGGTGGAAGGTGTTTCGCCGGATGGTAGCACAGGTTTGCCAGTGGTTGGATCTCCACTAACAATTTCAAACCCGCCAAAATTGGCTATTGCCTCGGCCATCTGGGAATTAGTGACAAGCTGGTTACTCGGGGATGCGGCATGTGTACCCGTTGTTGGAATTACGGATGTGGCAAAATCGAGATCTTCCTTGTCAGTATCGGTCATGAGACCGCCAGTTGCCGGGTCCTGTCCGGAAGCGGATGCCGCATTCGGAATAGATACGCTTGCATTACTCGCCTGGTTAGCGGAGAACGTCGTGGCGACCCCGGCTACGGTGATGGTGAGCGTACCGTCGTTAACGCTCGAAATGTTCGGCTTGTTCAGGATTTCCGCTGCAGAACCCGGAGCTGCGTTCCAGTCCGGCTTAACGTTCGCCTGGGCACCAGTTTCAACGCCATCGAGTTTTTCCTTGTCCGTGGCTGACATGAGACCGTCAGAACCACCGGCCCCGCCTGTGGAAGGTGTGGCAACCGCATCGGGGATTTCAATGGTGTGTTCAGCAATAGCGGTGGTATGTCCACCCGGATCGACCGTGGCACCAAGGACCTTGAACGTTTCGCCAAATGCCGGTGTCTTGTCCGTGCTTTCACCGACAGTTACCGGGGCGCCAGAAGGTCCATATGCGGGGTGAGTATACACCGACGTGTCAACATCATTGATCTTGATATTGCCGTTGGTGGAAGAGGCACTTACCTTAGTGGCATCATCAGCAATGCCATCAAGCTTGTCCTTATCGGACGATGTCATCACACCGTCACGGCTGCTAGTCGCGGCACCGATAGTGATGGTAGAACCGGAAGTCTGGTTAGTGGAGAAACTGCCTTCCGCATCAGAATTGCTGCCGGCCTTTATGGAAACGGTTGAATCGTTCGCCGGTTCAATCACGTTACCTTTCCAGTCACAACGGGCACGTTCTGCAGCCAGCTTGCGTTGGTCGAAGCCGGTCCAGAGTTCAATGGGGGTATCATTTGGCATAAGTTATCCTCGTTTTAATTCCTTTTATGGGCGTTCAATCATGCCCGAGTTGTTAAATTCATCATAGCGCATACTTACCAGGCCACTCTTTCCATATACGCCGGGCGTGTTGGATAAGGCCTTTGGTATGGTAACTAGACCGTCCACCATCGGAAGTACACCATCGGGTGTTGCGATGCGTTCCACGGCATAGCCCTTGTCAATCTTCTTTGCCAGTTCCAGGTCGACATAGCCCTTGTCAGCCTTCTTGGCCAGTTGGAGATTGACATAGTCAGTATCACACTTTTTATCAAGCTCCTCACGGGTAGCAAGGTCCTCGGGGTCAAGTCCGGAATCGGTAAGATTTCCATCGCCGGACAACCCGGCCAGGTGTCCATCGACGGCATTAACTACCTTGTCGGCCTTGCACCTAATGTCACCGCCACCACCACCGGAAGCGGTAATCTTCACTACCGAGAAGGTATCGGGCGACCAAGAACCAAGCGGTTCCACCATGCGGTAGTACACCATGCTGGAAACCTCTCGGTCTTCCCATACAGGATCGCTTGCCTTGTCCAGTTCCAGGGTGGAGAACTGGATGAAGCGCTGTACCTTGACGAATACCTCGTCAAAGAACCGGTACACCTTGTTACCTACGCAATCCAGGTAGAATTTGCCATCAACACCAACAATTTCTTTCGTGCACTCCGGATCGGAGTAGAAATGTATCTTACCGCTAAGGCGCCTGATATATCCATGGGTTGTGTCATCAACTGGCCTGTTGTTGTCACCGAGAGTACATTGTTCCTCCCTGACATACCCGCGTTCAACCCATAGGTACCCTGCCGCGTTCAAGGCAGCGTAGAGCCCGTTCCCCGCATTATCCAACAGCAGGACCGGCATGCCGCTGATATAGGCCGACCAGATATGCATCAGGTTGGTCGCCTTGCCGTTCATGTTGCGGTCAGATGTCAACGCAATGAACACGCCGGGATACATGCCCGCATCGGCTATGTTCCCATACTCATCCAGTACGGTGACATGTCCCTTGACACCGCTTTCGACAAGGTCTGCCTTGCCGTCAATCTCTTCCGGTGATATACCAAGACTTACCCATTTTCCATCGTCGATTATGTACGGGAAGAAACTCGTCCCATCTTCATATTCTTCCTTGACGACATAAATCGCATTCCTATCATATGGCGTCATCGCGGAAATATCAGCGGGTAACTCGTCGACTATCTTGTATCGGCGATTCAACCTGGCATACGTCTGTTTCAGGCCGGCTTCATCAAGGTACTTGATTATTTCTGGAGCTACTACATCATTCATCGGCAACCCCGTTATCAATCTGGTCGAACATGGCGGAAATCTCTTCTTTCGTATACGGTTCCAGCTCGTACCGCTTCTCAAACCCATCAAAGCTCACCAGGTATACCGTGCGGTACACCTCGTCAATCTTGTCAACCTTGACATCGCCAACCCCATCGACAACAACTTCCTTGAACTTGCTGGACACGTCGCAAGGTTCCGGTACAGGTACCGGGGGATGCGGTGGATGAATTGGTGGGCACGGTGGTCCCGGTGGACATGGCGGGCACGGTGGTCTAGGCGGTCTCGGCTTAGGAGGCGGACACGGTTTCCGCTTGCAATCGGGTGGGATCACCGGCACAGCGGGACCGGGTGCCGGCATGGGACCCTGCATGGGTATGGGAGGTACATCTGGCAAATGCGGAGCATCCGGGATGATAACGGGCCTTGGCATCACACTAGGATACAGCGTAGATGCGCTGGTCTGCACTGGACCAGGCGTGTATTTTGGCGGCATCGGTGGATGACAGTTGCAGGGTTTCATACCGGCAGTTTATAACTTTAAGGGACTAAAAAGAACTGTCGCGAAACACGCGGCAGTTCACAAATGCAGCCATTCGATGGCAGTCAATGTCTACTGTTTGTCGTACCTATCCGAATAGAGAAGTAATCAGACTCTCGCAGTTTATCGCCATGGTGACCATGCCGGTGATGAGCCCGGCAGTAAAGAACGCGGATGCGGTCATGGCGAGCCTGAGGATCCCGTTTCTTGTCTTGGCGTAGCGTTCAAGCATGCGGTGACGTTCCATGATGGCGTGGCGACCCTTGATGTGGTCGAACAGGCCGTCAGAACGGTCATGCGCCCTGTGCGCAACCCTTATGTCGTCGGTAATCTGGATGTCGAGACCGGCATACAGGGCGTCTATCCCCATCGCCACGTCCTCGTAGCCCCAGCCATTGCCGAATGCTTCCGAATCGAAGATGCCCTCGTCCAGGCCGTAGGTACTCTTCTGGAATTTCCTGATGGCTTTCAGCCCCTTCTTGGAAAAACCGAAATTGCAGCTCCACCCGATCATCCCGGTGAGCATGAGGTCGAGGCGCTCGTTGAACGTCTTCGCATCGGCCCACCCGGACACTGCCCCGGATACGACGCGCAAGTCGGCATAGTTCAGGGGGAGATTGTTCCACATGTTGTCCATGTTTGCCGTGAGCAGGTCGGAGGGAGGCATGTCCAGGCCGTCGACATCGGTATGGCGCCTGGTGCCGAACACCAGGTCGTGTTTCTGGAGCAGCGCCGCGTACTTCCCAAGGAAATCGTCGGTATCCGGGAAACAGTCACCGTCCATGAACACAATTGCATCGTCGGCGGAATGGAGAAATGGCTCTATCACGGAATTGCGATTGCCGCACCGGCCAATGAACTTCTTGGCATTGTTTACCGGGATAATTCTCGGGTCACCGGAAAAGTCCCAGAACGGCTTGCCGTCGGATAGGACATATATATGGGATGGCTTTGTAGGGGCCGACCGCAGCATTTCGATGGTCTCAGAAACCATCTCATGCTGGTTGTGGTTGGTTATGGCTACTGCGATTTTGATCATACATTACTTCTTGTCATCCTGTTCAACAGGAGTGTCTTGTTCGGTTTCCGGGGATGCCGTCTCAGGAGAAGAAGCCTCGGGCGGCAATTCTTCCCTAGGAGTGAACCCTTCGATTATCATGCTTACGATGGAATCATACTCCGCCTCCGGATCACTGATGATGTGTTCGCCGTCATACGGCTCGAAATCACTTTTCAGCGACTTGATTACGGCTGGCTTTACTCCGTGGACGTTACCATAGTCGCTTACCAGATGGAATACGATGTTTTCAGCCCGGTTCTCGTCCGCGATAGCGACATACTTGTATACCTCGTACGCATGGATGTTCATGCTGGACACGATAACCACATCGAAATCATGAATGGAGTCGCGGGTTTTCCCGAGTACCCATTCATATGCGTCACCGGCCTTGGATGGCAAGTACCGTCTCGGATCCTCAGCAAAATACTGGTCAGCCTCGTGGTGGATGCAAGCTATGCCCCTACCGTTCATCTCACCTTCCAACTTGGTCGCAAGAGTCGTCTTTCCGGCCCCAGGGACACCCCTAATTATGACGATTTTCTTCATATTCATCTCCACCTATAAATTATATATCTTTTACAAGTCTTATAGCGTATTCATATGGCCTGTAGTACCAGTTATTGAAGTCGAATTTTATCTCATTCTGACTCCAAGTCTCTATACAGCCGTAGTTGGAATAATCCGTCGGGCCAGAAGGTTCATATCCACTAACTAAGACATGAAAAGCCATTCGCTTCCATTGGAAAGACCCGCCGGAACTTATCTTCAATCCGGACGGCACCCCATGAAATCCGTATTCATCGGTACACACATCAGGCAATGCCCATTCGTAACCGGGTGCATGCAGGACGCTGATATTACCGGAATAAACCCTCGGACTTACCTGGGTGAACCCAGTTGACATCAATAGATCATGGAAATCGGCTTCCAGGGGTATTCTCCACCCTTCCGGAAATATCGTTGACGCATTCGTAATGAGATAGTCTCTGGCCATCCTGTTGTAAAGGATGCCGAACTTCTTTCCGTTATATCCATACGTGTACTCGTCATTCATATAGTACACTCCACAAACCGAGCGCTCATCAAGAGTTGTGCTTATGGTAAGCCCATCCCATTTATGATCAAGGTTCTCGGCCATCCACATACGGTTTCCGATAATTACGGTGGGATACCGTCTTCCGCCAATCATCACCGATCCCAGTATATTGCTGGTAGCATACCGTTCGGAGGATGATGTGGGTATGCTCATTGTATTTCCGCTGACAGTTCCGCGACTTAGAGAAATGTCGCTGTCCGACTTACCTGAAGCATAGGTAATCGTGGCAGTAACCGTGGCTCCCGGTGATACATATTGAGTAACGGGGGACACGGAAACGACTTCATTACAAGCTATATGGGCGTTTACCTGGACCTTTGCTGGGGCCAGAATGATGTTCCCCCCATGCGCCACGCCATCAGGAACCGATAGCGTGTTGGTCCCGACAGTTACCCCGTGTCCCTCTACCCCATCCACCTCGGTAGATACCGGGGTAACCAGGCACGATGCATCGGCGCCATCTGTATAGGTCACGTTGAACGAAACCGGTGTACCGTATCGCACATGTGCCTCGTTTGGACTGGCGGATGCCCATTTGGCGTTGTTGTTGGCTACATACACATCCAAAATATTCGGGACGACTGTAACAGTAAGGTCGGAATTACCAACGGGTATTTCCAGGCCATTCGCGGTTGCCGCCCCCACCGACGGTTTTATGTGATGGTAGTCGAAATTAGAATTGTACGTCACCTGGCATATCGCAGTTGCGTTGACCGCAACGTAACTATCGGTTGGCGTTATCGAGGAAATGGCCTCGGGATCGTCGCTGATGACAACAAGTCGCACTTTCGCATCGACCAATTCAACAATGACATCTTGTGTAAGGTTGTCGACGGTAATTCCGTTCGGAGAAACCGTTCCGGACGATGCTGCGACGAAAGTATAGTCGGCATCACCGTTCCACAGGATCGGGATAAAAACGGAACCGCCGGTCAATCCAGTTTTCACTGCATCCGGGACAGTCGCCCACCGACTCTTGTTGTTGATGGTAACCTTGCATGTATCAGCGTTTACGCTTGCTACTAGATTTACTTTTGTCGTCATATTATACCTGCGTAATCCCGATAGGTTCCCACGTAAGTACCCCATCCGTTGAATTTATAGTGTAAGTTCCGGTTGCCGGCCTACTGGACAGGAACGTGAGGAGGTCCTGAATTTCCTGAGATACGGATATCGTCCTCGTACCGGCGGTGATGTCATCGGTCATCTCGATTCCGGTACCCTTGATCAGTTCTAGTTCAGGTTCGTCAGATACGAACTTCTTGGCCCTGACGGTACCATCGGCATAGACAACCATAGCGTTCGAGCGCGTAATGTACTGCTCATCTTGCCAATCATCGTCATCCTTCTCACTGAAACCGTTACCGATTATAAACAATGCGGCATTAGGATCCTGTGGGTTTTCGATGTCCAACCTGTTTGGACCTTCGATGGGCACGTTATACTTCCCGATTACCGTCTGCCACTTGTTGGACTTCAGGTTCATTCCAATTGCAACGGAGTTGAACCCGGTTGAATAGTTACCGTTACCAAAGCATAGGATGTTGGAACCGTTTTCAACCTGGTTGTTGTTACCGCATACAAAGCCATGGCCATATGCAAAACTGGGATACGGAATGTCCGTGCACCTAACTTCGTTAAAACACCCCAGGAGAGTATAATATACTGTATTGGAGTGTACTAGGTTGTAGCTTCCGACGAGTAGGTTATGGTCTACCAGGTGAGCCGGCTGGTTCGATTCATGAGGGTCACTTTTCTCCCCAAGATATGCAACTCCGTTTTGTAATGAATATAGATAATCAGCGTCCAACGCCTCGTAACTGATATTCGGCAATTCAATGTTAGCCAAATCGCCAGTAGCCTTGTAGTATCCATTATCTACCAACGTGCCATTGTTCACACCATCCACAAGGTCACCAGGTACCAATGCTGCCACTATTGTCGCCCCGGATGGGAGACGGGTGGAAACTATGGTGCCTAGTCTTCTCACGTAGAGGTAATAGCCATTGTTGGAGATTGACATCTTGGGGCCCTTGTAGACATACCACGAGAAAGTCGTTGCGGGCACAAATTTTGGACAATCAACCACAATGCCATTTGCCACCTGATTCTCAGTAAGAACGACACGCCCAATTCTACTATCGGCTGATATGAGGTTAGAACTACCAAGCAACACGTTCTCTTTATTTACATCACGATCACCGGAACTACTGGCTTCATTGAAGGTCAGATACATCCTGTTGCGTTCGCCACGTATCGTGTTGGCACCAACCCGTGCATTAAATATCTCAATTGTGTTTTCTGTGCCATCTATGAGATTATTGAATGCGAAGCCTCCGCCATGAACACTAAGAAGATTATCGGTTCCATACAGCCGGTTACTAGAATCATCATTTGTGTTGAAATCATATAATAACCTATTTGTTTCACCAACAATAAGATCATTATGCAGCGCATGCCACCCATCTGCGTCAGTAACTGGCATAAACATATTATTCTTAGCACCGAACGTGTAACACCTGTTACAGTTGCTCATTGCGGAATCGGCACCCACCATCAACGACTGAGTACAGAAGTCAAGGTGATTTCCGCCAAAGTTCCAGGACTGGTTACAATACATCAGATTAGCAGGACCATATGCATTCGCGAGATAGTATTCCTCTCGTGGGACGGTATTTGTCGAGAAGCTGAATGACTGCTGAGTATTTACAAAGTCGGAATTATACTGGAAGTTGAATACAGGTACCTTATCTACATCGCTGCTATCATAAGAGAGCTCAGAATGCATCAAGAAGTTACCGGCCAACGTCGCATGGTCACCGACATTTGGCGTATTAGTTCTTAAGACAGAATCATAGAACAGTACGTTGTCATTTATCTCTGCGCCCGTTCCTTCCGTTTTTGACCTGAATATAAAGTTACCGAGGTACTTTGTGCGCATATCTGGATACGCGCTTGACCCGCTGGTAGTGCCCACTTGCTTTAATTCCGAAGCAAATGCGAAATTACTATTAAGTACCTCGATACCAGTCAAATCATATTCGCAGTTCAACCAGATATTATGGGTTACGTTTTGAATGTAATTTAACGCAAGTGTAGGCTCAACCTGACTATTCAACCCGGTAATGATGTTGTCAACAAAATTCAATACTTCCCAGTTTACCGTGGCGTCATGGTACTCGTGTTTGTTACGTCCTATCACAAGGTTTCGAGAGAATGATTGCGCAGCAATATTTATGTCCGTGTCAATAAGTAAATTCGACTCGGACGACTTCTTCTCTATTTCATAATTTGCCCACGGAGCGTCAGTTGGAAGGTCGCCTTGGTTCAATGTAGAATCAAACAGGCAGTTCTGATGTGCCCTGGGGAACGGGTCGTCCCCTTTCTCGGTATTGGTAGATGCCGTAATCTTTGAACCCATCAATGCTATGTTCTGGTCACCCGCAACTTGGGAACCAAACAGGGCAAGGTTGTATGTTCCTCCGTTCACGTGACTCTGTAGGGCGGCTATGTTATTATACCCGCTGTCAACAAAACTCTGCTGAATTGCAGTGTTGCCGGTGCCGAGTGCGGTAGAGTCGAACATGGCAAGGTTATGATAGGAAGCATTCCCATCACCGGCGGTGGAGTGCTGTATGGCTACGTTCTCGCCACCAAGCGCCTTCGACTTGCAGCCTATGGCGATATCATAGTTGCGAAGTACCTCGTTCTTCCGCCCGAGTGCCACCACGAAACCATCATCATCCGTATTGGCAACTTCCTCATCCGGAGCGCGGGAAATGTTTCCACTACCAATCAATATGCTGTTGTAGTGATTGGACGTATTGCCTTCGCCAAACACAACCGTGTTGCAAATGATATCTTCAGTTACTGTCTCATAATGTCCGGTAGGATTGTTGATTTTGGACAATAGCATGGACCCATAAGACGTGAAGGACATGCTTGCCGAATTGTACGCCGCCTGGTCGGATGCATCGGTAATTGCAGAAGTGGTAGGAGTACCTTCGAACGTTGCGCATTGGTAGAATGTATTAACATAACTATTCACAGGATAGTTGTAATATACTCCCCGCAGGTCGCTTTCACTGGATACAGTCCTCAAAGCATTGTATGCAGATGTAGCCGATGAATCGTACTTCTTAATGATTTCGAAAAGGTCCAGATATGCACCCTTAACAAATTCCCATGAGTATGTATAGGTCGGATCCTCCCTGTAATATACATCCAGGTAGGCGGCTTTGTCTTCCTCGGTCATTATGAACACGGGATTCGTAATCAAGCTATTGAATATTGTTTCTATTTCCGACGTGTATGCCGGCGCAGTACCATTGCCGTAATAGTATGATTTGTATGCACTCAAGTAGTTGGACAGCGTAGTTCCAGCGGATGAACCTAGGTATTGTCCCACGATGCCGGTAATAGTATTAGCGTAGCCATCCATAGTGCTACGGTCTGCATCCGTGATTACATATGGTTCACTGGTCCATACATCATATTCCTTTTCCAGCTTCTCGATGTTGCTGGTAGACGTGTTGTTGTAGCCAATGAGTGTAGCATGGGCGCCACGTTCACGCGGAGTCTTGTTATCTACACCGAACAGCATGGACCAACCGTAAGACAGGTTCTTCGTACCGATGGCAAATGCGTTCAGACCGGTTTCATTGTCGTCACCGATGGCGATAGATTCGTTGGATGACCTACTGTAATAACCGATAGAAACTGATTTGGATTCGGCCTTTGTGCAGATTCCTATACTCTGTGAAGCACTTGTGGCAACAGGGCCGTTTCCTATCGCTATCGATGTTCCCCAGGAACTACCTCGTGTTTTCACTCCATCACTTGGATAACCCACAGTTGATATCAGGAGCGAATCATCGATAGCTGTACCAACCGGCGTACCCGGATTCCACAGACCATACCCAATAGCCAGGCTACCACGATTAGCATACGAGTCGAGACCTATGACAGTCGATTCATCATTTGCCTTAACTCCTGTACCAAATGCAATCGACGAATTCGTAGCAGATGCCGAAAATCTGGATATCGGAGTATAAGAATTATCTGATGTCGTCCCCGTTCTTACTAATATCGAAATAGCATTATTAGCTACATTGGAAACACTGTACTGGAAATATCCTTCCGTAGACTTGCGCTTAGAAATTGCAACCGAACCGCCGCTGGCGAGGGTTACCCCATTTCCCATAACGAGAGAACCATTTATTGCACCAAACCCTACCTTATCTGGAGTTACGTTAGTATCAACGCTGACGGTATCATTGTAGGTATCTCCCCAAGATACATTCACCCAGCCATCGGGTATAGTTACCGATTCCATTTCCGTAGTCATCGGTATGTAGAAAGGTACAATATTCCCATGTTCATCAATGTGACCACGGATGGCGACCCCTAGGGAGTTAAATGGTAGATATCTTGTCTCGCTATACTGGTTGCCTGTACTTGTTACTGTGTACGTTCCAGAATTAAATTGGACACCGGTAAGTTTCACATCCACGTAGCCTTGTGTCCCATCCTTGCTTCTAAACAAGAATAGTGCCAGCTTTTCCAGGGAATTCCATGCTTCGGTCTTGTATGAGAACGAACCTGCATTCGGTACATTGAGAAGTGACATACTGCCAGCTCTGGCATATCCACCATTACCGACCGATACTGACCCCTCCGTTGCATATACGCCAGCACGGCCAACCGCCACCGAATTGTATTTACCCTTTACGTTCTCTATACCTATGGCCAGAGCATGGTACATTGCCGAAGCTCCGGTATGGCCAACAACAATACCTCTATAGAAGCCAAATACGCCATCTCGCCCGAATACCATAGAGCGGTCTAAGGCAGTGGAACCACTTCTACCAACTGAAATCGATTGTTCGAATGCATAGCAGCCGTCCATGCCAAGAGCCATGGAGTATGAATGCGCAGTTACCCTCGTTCCGAAGGCAAAGCTATAATTGTAGGTATGTACACCGCCATTTCCTATAGAAACCGAGTGATCATGGGCGGCTACGCCGTCAGTACCCATGGAGGCCGAACCATAATATGCGTATACGCCACGATTACCGATAGCGATAGACCCAGTGTCGGCAAACGAACCCAATTCAGAATTCGTACCCTTTGCGGATATGGCTATGGAGCAGTTCTTTGAACCGGCGGCAATCCCCAGTGATACCGAGGACGATCCTTTGATATCATGATAATTACCCAGCGCAACAGAACCGGATGGATAGTCCCCATTACCGATTATGTTATGGCACCCAAATATACTGATGCCACCGGCGGAACTGTATAATATCTGGTTTGACAGGCCAGCAATGATGGAACCATACGTTGACTGTAGGTTATTTTGACCACCGAATAGATATGAGCCATTGTCTAAAAGTCCAGAGTTATTCGAACCAAACAGGTGGCTGCCATAGCCAACGCGAAAATCGGTAGGATTGGATCCTATTGCATAAGAACCGGATTCAAGGCGCATCCGCTTTCCAATGCCGATCGAACCGTTGTCGACAGTCAAGTCCTCACCGATGGCAATACCGGCACCATGGGAAACGTTTCTCTGTCCGATCGTGATACCGAATGTATCGGTAGTGTTCTTCTTACCGATATTGATACCTTCGCCATGAACGGTGTTCATGGCACCGATATTCATGGAGACAATCTCCTGCGGCTCGACAAATTCCGGCACTTCTCCATCTACGACGTTATCGTGGCCAAACTGATAGGATGGAAACTCTCCCTCCGCAGTCAGATTTTCACCGATATACACGGAATCTTCGTTGGCGGCAGAACTGCCATGTTCTTCGGACCATGCCTTCCAGGACTCATTGGATACTCCACCGGCAGATACCCATCCTTCGCCGTCTACCCAAATCCATGCGATATATCCCTTGTCGGTCTTCGTATAGTAGAGAATCTTCGTAGAAACGGTGACATCGGAAGACGGATGATGGTCTTCACCTTCACCTCGGACAACCCGGAATGCAGTTATCCGGCTAAGCGCGTCATCTATGTTTATTCCGCTCTCGGTTTCAATAGCCCTTTTGGCGAGGATTTCATAACCAATAATCGTTTTATTGTCCATTGCGCTAACCAGTATTGCCATTTTCACAGCAGTTTATATAATTAACCGGCTGCCGGGACAAAGCCGACAGCCGGAATGAATACGGCTGAACTCACACAATTACTGTGGATTGGTCAATTCCAGCAACCTATCATGCAGCAGGATGCCAAAAATGTGCGGGGTAGCCCCGGCAATCTTGATATCCCAGTCCGATGTGCCGCAGACTTTCACCGGATAGGTCGCGTCCAGGAGCTCTTCGTTCTTCTTGTGCCCGGCCTCGATGGCGTCCCACAGTTCCTTGAACTCCCCGGCTTTCAGCGCATCAAGTTCCTTGGTGGCTTCGAGCATCTGCTCATTGATCATCACCCTGCCCATGGAATCGCGCTTGACGTTTCCGTTGTTGTCGCGGTCGCCGTATTTTTCGGCAATGCCCTGCTCGGCACGCAACCAATCGGACCATTTCGGGTCCCTGCGCTCGTCATACAGTTTTCCGGTGAGCTCCTTGTACGTTCCGTCCATGAGCATGACGTTGCTCAGGGTCAGGATGCCGACGACGGAATCGCTGCATTCCTTGTCGAGACGGCTGGCGCACCACTCGAAGAGCATGATGATGTCGCGACCGGTAAGAATCTGGTCACTTACTTTGAGAATCTGTTCATTCATAGTTTTCACCTCTTGTAAACTTTTAATTACCTTTTGACGTAGTCCAGCACCCCTGAACAGGGGCAGAATGTCGTCTCGCAGAAATAACCCCTGTGACCGGTCCACAGCATGTCAACCCGGACGAACTTAAATAGTTTAGATATTTCGCGTACAGCCGGGAGCATGTGTTCCATGGCATTTCGCTGTTCAGTGGACAAATTACGCTGCAATGGGGTCCCACCGATATACCAGTCAAGGTCGTTCCCGTCCGTATCGACGAACGCGATGTGTGTTATGAGCACCTTGCTTACCTTGCGCTGCAGTTCCACGGCAACCACCTCTCCATCCAGGCAGAAAAACTGGTAATCCACCGGCGTGGCCGCCGATACAGTCGGCTGCACCAGGATCGCCGGCACTATGGGTTCGTATTGCCACTCGTATCCGGCCACGTAGGCATAGTTGGTGTCAAGCCACCCGCGTATTTTCTTCGCCAGGTACTCCTCGTTTATAGAATCCCCAGCCTTGAACCTGATGTTGAAACCCGAACCGTGGTTGCATTTCAATATACAGTCATTATTTCGGCACATCCGCAGCGCTTCGACGATATCGACATCGCTCGGCTTGTATCGCTCGTACATCACGGGCATGCGCAGGTTTTCAAGTCCAAGGTCATACAGCTCCTTGTAGACCGCGCACTTGTCGGTCCAGGCGACCTTTTGCGGATTCAGGTCGTTAAACTTGTAAAAATTTATCCAGTCGCATATATTCTTGGGTTCATCAAGCGATATGTGCGGGGCATTTTCCGATATCCACTTCTTGCCCAGCGCTATCTTCTCGTCAAACGTGGCGGCAAACCGTATGGTTTCGTAGGTGACCTTGCCGGTATCGGTGAAGTTGTGCTTCCTTGTCACCGTGTCATTCTCGTGAATGTCGTACCACCGGTCATGCTCCCGGCTTCCGGTCACGGTATCCCCCTTACCGGCCACCCGCAAGTATTCGGCCTTCATGTCGCCGTCGGGTATGTCATAATTTCCGTAGAATATGTTCTTCTCTATCTCGTCGGCATACCAGGGGACCACGCTGGAACATGATCCGCGTGCTATCTTCTGGTCCCAGTCCCACCGGCTCTTGATGTGGTAATGGTACAGCCTGACGTTGCTGGAATAGTCGACCGCGGCTATGGAATCATGCAACGGGAAGCTCAGGGTCTCGATTCGGTCGGGTACGATGTTCCCGGAAGCATCCTTCGGGAACCAGCCTGTAAACACTGCGGCATTGCGCCTGCCGTTCACGTACGGTACGTGCCCGGCACCGTCAGTTGCAGTCCGTTTCCATGTGTATGTCTTTCCCTGGCAATACTTTACGATGCACTTTACCGTTGTCGCCCCGTCGTTTCGGCGATAGGTGAAATTTTCCGGCATGGGTATCCGGGTGTCCCGGTCTCCGGCGAGTTCCTGGCTGGACATGTTGATATGGGGAATGCAGAGACTGTCGTACTGCCCGAAACATTCGGATATCAACGATTCCAGGGGCAACACGAACTTTCCCGAATTGGCATCCCTCACGTACAGGTACTCGTCATCGTCGATGAACGCCACCGCATCCCCATCCTCGAATAAGGAACCATATTTGCCGTTCATTATATCAGAATACAGGCGCTTCTGGTCCGGGAATCCGGAGATGTGGGTATAATGGTACGGCATGTCACCCATCGCCAGACGAACATCGACCAGGGAATCGTTGTCGAATACGTGGAAGGACGCGGCTGGAAACCGCGCATGGTGGTATGCGAACCAGTATTTCAGGTCAAACGCATCGTAGCATTTGGTTAAGAGTACGAAATGTAGTCGCATGGCAACCGGGTTCCTAAGTTACCGCAAAACTATATCATTTGACATGCTTATACAGTATACATAAAAGGAGCGGGTTCAACCCGCTCCTTGTGAAATGATGCAATTCATGGACCGGCCTATTTCCAGTCATATGAAACATCTTCAAGCTCCGCTGCGCCAGAAACTGTGTTTGTTCCACAATTATAGAAGCAACGGCTATGCGTCCTAAATCCGGCATCTTTCAGATAATTGTACATTTCGGTTATGCCGGATTCCACATTTTCGCAATTTTGGAACATGTAATCACAGCCGATATGGTATTCGGAACCGCTGCGGTATCCATGTATGATTTCCGGACGGTACCGAATATTCGGTATTTTTTTCAATTTCTTATTTCCACTGAATGACATTGCACTCGGACCGTTGTTGAAGTGAGAGTAATATGTGTAGATATAATCGCATGCACTGTCAGATATTTCTTCACACAATGATCTCAGGTTCCAGGAGCCCGCCGGGACATATAGATTTCCGGTAATGTTCTCGATCTTATACGACAGATTAGGATAGTCCGTTAGATCAAAGCTATAATCATACGGTAAGTATGGCTTATAGCCATATGTGCTATCATTCGCACTCGTCGTATAATCGGTGTATGTCCAGGTATTCGTGCCTACATGCTCCCACAGTCCTTTCGTAGCTGAATTTGAATAGCAATAATACGGATTGAACGTGTCATCTACTCCATTAAATTTATACGTCGCCTGAACATAATATGCTGTCGGCTGTAAGGCATAACCAGCTGGTATCTGGCTATACCGACTATCGCCTATACAACGAGAAAGTGAATCCCTGGTATTGGAGTTTCCGTTGACACCATATTTGACTGTAAGTGCCTGATAAATATCATACGCATTGTCCAGGTTTACACAAGAAGACCAGAAGTCTTGAATGTTGCCGGTCGTTCGATTCAAGAATTCCATAAAATCATCATCAATGGTAAAATGTGTCAACTTTGGACAAGTAGATAAGAAAGAATAAGCCTGGATATTTGTCTTATTCTTGCCCAAATCCTTGAACGAAGCGTTGACCGTCGTCAAATTCTTACAGTTTGCAAACATAGAATAAACCTGTTCAACATTTTCTAGGCCCGCAAATGATGGTATAGAACGAATGTTAGTCATCGAAAACATGTCCGTTGCGTATTTCAGCGTTTGCAAACCATCAAATGAATCAGGTAATTCTTCTATGCTAGATCTTGCGAACATTGAGCGGGCAGATTCCAATACAGAAAATACGGTAAATGAGTCAAATGGTTTTCCCTGTATCTTGGTGGTATACTGGAATGCGTTGTTTGCATATTTTACCTTGTTTAGTGTACCAACTCTCGGCAACGATGTAAGATTAGACGGACCATAAGATGAACCAAAAATGCCAACTATATTCTCATAGTTAATCATATCAAGTGAAGCAATTTCCGATATTGGACTACTGAAGAATAAGTTAGGCGCATAATTTGGCTTATACAGAACATTCGGATCCAATTTTGTCAGTCTAAAACTTGAATCCGTTGCATCGCCATTTTGCTGTATGATTCCCGGAGCGTTGGTGAAACTGTCACCCGTATTATTACCACCATACGGATCATTATACTTGGCCCCAATTATACGCACCGTGCCATTTGCCGGTACAGCAAAGATATAATGGCTTGTCGTGGAATTTGTCAGAATTGGATTGCCGTCCACTAGAATGGTCACCGTTCCAATATTTCGGTTAAGTCGTATGGTATCATCTACGTCCCTAAGGTTCACCAATTCGGTGTATTCTCCACCATTTCCGCCCCAAAGAACAGGTATCTGCTCCAAATCAGCTGCACCGGTTTCCGTATCTATTCCGCAATTAGAGAACGCACCATAGTACGCGGTAGGCGGATTGGCCTGTGTAGAAAGTTGCTGATACAAGGCTAACGCTCCGCTTTCAACACTGCGACACCCACTGAATATGCTTGTTACATCCGTTACCGCATCAGTGGTCAATTCCGGTACTTCGACCAAAGACGTACAATTAGCAAACGCTGTACGCATGTTGGTTGTACTGCTCGTTCCGGTTAGTGACACACTTGTTAACGAAGTGCAATCCTTAAACATAGATTGCATGTTCTGTACCGAAGTAAGAACTAGAGAAGCCTCCGTTAAAGCGGTACATCCACAGAAAGTTTCTGTTGCATTGGTGCAATCAGTAAAATCTATATCAGGCAATTCTGCCAAGCTAGAGCATTCACTAAACATCTTGAGTGCGTTTACCGGATGCAAGTTTTCTGCTGATATATCACGTATTTCGTAGCAAGCACAGAACAGACCTTCCGCATTAACTACCTGCCCACAATTTTTTAATGACACCGATTCCAACGAGGTACAGTGGTTAAACATGTAACTAACGTCTGTGGCATTTTCCAAATTGAATTCCGGTAGATTCTCATTTAACTCGTAGCAATGCCAAAACATACCTCCCGTAGTAGTTGCCTTCGACATATCAAGGTTGGGAATGGATGGCAGAACATGACACAGTAAGAACATACCCTCCATATTAGTAACAGTTGAGGTATCAAACCATGATACTGATGTTAAATTAGAACACCCGGCAAACATACGCTGAGTAGCGTATAATTGTTTACCCGTGCGGAGTTTACCCACTTTTTGAAGGTTCGAACAGTCACAGAATGTATACGATAACGACGTTACGTCGGGCAAATTACCGCCTATGACTTCTATTAAATTTGTTATACCATACATGAAACTGGTTAATGAAACACTATCGCGTGTCATATCCCATATATTTTGTTCGGCATCAACGCAGGTCATTGTAGCCGAGTAGTAGGATGCTGGTTCAGTTCCTGCTGCAAACTTGCATCTCAGTGTATTGGGTGCAATATCAAGAAGGCCACCATATGATGCCATAATATCTTCCAAATCGGAATGCCCGCTTTCAGTATCCAACCCGCAGTCTTTGAACGTATCAATGTGATTTACTAGCTTGGTATTGGTAAGCATCGTAGAATATACTTCCAATGCACCACTTTCAACATTTTTACAACCACTGAACATGTAGTTGACATTAACTGTCTTCTTGAACGTCATGTCGCTGATGGTCTTGAGTGAGGTACAACCTTGGAACAACCCGGAAAGGTCCTTGATATTCTGGAAGTCCATCTCCGGTGTGGATTCAATACCAGCATTATTGAACATGCTTGTGCATTCCGCTAAGGACGTAGTATCATACGCCGGAACAGTTTTCAATGCAGTGCAATCCTGGAACATGTACTTCATGTTATTCACATTGGATGTATCCATTACTGGCGCATCAATAAGACTTGAACAGTCGCTGAACATGTATTCCATGTTTGTCGCTTTCGCTGTATTGAACTCGGGTACTGTGGTTAAACTGGAACAATTCCACAACATCCCATACATGTTCGTCACATTAGATGTATCGTAGGCTGGAATACTAGTAAGACTGGTGCATCCATCAAACATCTGTTTCATGGATGTACATGACGATGTATCGATATCCGGTCCAGACACCAAGCTAGTACATGACTGGAACATATATTCAAGATCGCTCACCTTACTCGTGTCAATGAACACTTCCGTGAGCTTGGGACAGTATGTGAACATTGCCTTGGCTACTCGAAGATTAGGCGTATTCTTCACATTAAACGATACGAGCTCGGAACAATACGAAAATGCATATGCCATGTTCGTCACGCTAGAAAGATCAAATCCATCAAACGATGAGATTTTCGTGTTCTGGAACGCGGCACACATGTTTTCCACATTGGATGTATCAAACAATGCAATCGATGAGAGGTTGCTGCTACCCTGGAATAGACATTTCATGTTGGTGACGGTCGACGTGTTTGCCCCTAACACTGCTATCAGGTCACTCCTGTTTCTAAGGAGATATTCCCAATCATCCGAGTCATACGTGATATCCCAGACGCTCGTTCCACCGGAACTTTCCACCAAAGAAGCGTCCCATCGTTCGTCAATAGTAGGTTCTGTCGTATTGAACTTTACGCGAATGGTCCTATCAGGAAGACCCAATGGGTTCAACGGATCTTCGGTTTCACCGGTATATCCGATTATGGTAGCTATACCGTTGGTCACCGTTCCCTGGTAGGTACATGTTCCCGGCCAATCCATGGGGCTGAACTCAGTACAGGTGACACCTTCCGGCTCCTGAACAGTCACCTTTTCCAGCGCCGAAATCTCAGGCAGCGTGAACTCGAACGCGGCTTCGGCCACCGGTGCATTCACCTCGGAATCGATGTGTTCCATTACCAGGACGAGTTCGGCTACCGTTCCCGGAACAGCGAACTTGCTATAAGTATAGTCGGCCAAAGTTACCGTCATGGTATCGCCTTCGACCGTACCTTCCGGTTCCACATATATCATGCGGTCAGCCAGAAGGTCCATGGGTACCTTCTTGCTTCCTTCATCACCATCCAAGAGAATGAAGTTGGAACCGACGAAGTCCATCTTGGTAGCTGTTGTCGGAGTGTCGACTATTCGCTGTTTTTTGACCTTTACTGCCATTCTGTTACCTCAACATAGCTGTCGTCAGACATGATGACATCGTCACCATAGCTGTAAATTAACTTGACCCAGGAATCATCCTCGCCCTGCTGGGCGTCGGGAATTCCGTATTCAATGATGCCCTTCTTCGGGAAACTATACTGTCCCCACAGGACGGCATCGCCCATCACACCTCCTGTGCGGTCCATTACCCTGGCGTCGTTTACATATCCGAATCCGGGTATGTCGGTGCCTTCCATGGCAGAGACCGCTGGGCGCAAGTGGGTCCTTACGCTCCAGAAGTTCGCATGTGTCATTCCCGTAACGGCTTCATCGGAAGGACGGGAACCGTTCACATCAATAGGTGCACTCAACCCAAGACCCCCACCAGCTACGGACATGTATGGACGTGCCAATCTCGGCAAACATGTCGTACTCGTTTCCAGGTCAACACTGTTTTCCTGTGCAGCACCACCGGTTGGGGTTCCACTAATCAGTCCGGGAACAACCTGAGTATTTATATCCATGGGTGCGTACTTGAAGTACGGATGCATCAGTGCTTCCTGCCATCCGCCGCACGGGGCACACATGGATTCTACCCAGATGCGTTTTCCGTCCAGTTTTTCCTCTATGGCAGCGGCGCCATACAACGGGGACAGGTAGGACATCGGAGCCTGTATATAATCCACCGGGTACCATCTACCCGCCTGCACGGAGAACTTGAACTTCATGAGGACGCGGATATAACCACTTGGGCCGACAAACCGCCGGTCAGTTGCGACAAAGGGTACTCTGTTATACCATGCACGGTCCACCTTCATTGGAGATGCACTCCAATTATTGTGCATGTAAACGGTGTTTCCCTCGGATAGCAGCACACGGTTCCAGTTCGGGTCTAGGATATTGCTCCTGGCTGACCTAGATATGAACGTATCGTTCACCATGGCACTGCGCACATCTGCACCCAGTCCACCGTCACATTCGGCTTCTGGCCATTCAAGCCTAGACCTATATGTGAAGTTGGACTCATAGTCACTGATATTTCCCGAAACAGGGAAAGCGATACGATGCGAATCCCACCACCTGAGTGCCATCTTGGAACTATACGGGGTGACAAAATTACGCAGCATGCTAGTCAGCGCATCCGACTTGGGGAACTCGCTGTCATAGAACGGAAGGTTGTCGCTTACCGTATCCAGGCCGGCAATTTTGTCGGAATTCAGGATGAGATACATTACGAACGGATCGCCGGATATAATTGGATACTGTTCAGGATGCAGATTGGCAAATTCGGACATATCAACGTTTCCGGTGGTCGGAACAGTATCGATTGAAAACACGTTCGCCGTAGCGGAGAATATGTCCATCCATTTCTCGTAATCGGTCGAGGACACTAGGTAGCTATACGGTTCGACTGGGTTGAAATGTTCATCGAGGGCCACATGTTGCAACTCAGTTGCCCTAAGGGCATCGTGATACATCTCGTGACGGACAGCGTCCGCATCGCTTTCAATACGTGCCGTAATGATGCTACGGAAGCCATATGCAGCCGGATTTCCGTATATACGTTCGGTACAGGGTATGTTGTCGGTGGCATCAGAAGTCTCGTATTCAGTGTTGCCATACGGGTTCTTGGCATAACGGCCACCCACATTCGTGTCGACAAATGGATCGAACCCAACCAACGAGTTCATATCGCTATATTCGTCCATCCCGGACGTGATAATGTATTTTGGCAAATGCCGTGCCTTTATAAGCCATGCCGCACTTGCAACATCGTTCTCCTTAACCGGTTCGGAAGGTTTTTCCGACGTGGAATCAAGCCACCAATCATTGAATTTACCACTATTCAACGGAGTATCGATGCCATCGTCTGAATACCGCAACAAGGAACTGCCGGACAGACCGGGTAGCGAGCCATGGTACATGCGCAGCTTCTGGAAATCCTCGCATAGCATCTTGGCGGCCTTTCTGGCTTGACGCACCGGCTGTGCGGACACCGGGAAGGTATTATCCGTAGGAATGGTCACACGCAACTGGGCACCTATCACCGATACATCGGCATCGACATTCTCAACCGCATAGCGAAGCGGCATCGAATCGGAAGAGAACTTAAACTTGCCGGCGCCATAACCAAAGAATGCCACCGTATCAGTTCTGTTGAGAACATCCCTATTAGATTTCCATATTAGTTTGGAAACAGAATGCTGCCCAAGGTCCCATTCGTCAGTCATCAGTTCATCAAGATGTCTCAACTTGTTACGTCCGACCATTGACCACGGGAACGTGCTGGTAGTCGTCGGGTACACGGTAGCCAGAACTTGGCGGGCATCCTTCTCGGTCACGTAGTCTCGACCTGGTCGCACTTCATCCGTTTCGATGGGGGCGATGAACTTGTTCATGTGGTTCAACGACTGTTCACCGCCGGTACCCATATCCTCGCCGAGCGTAACATCGTTTCTGGAATGCAATCCAAGAGGGGTTTTGCAGTAATTGTTCAGTTCAGCCTGTTCCTTGTCATAACGATCAAGGTATGCCATGCCGCATATTCTGAAATGACGATCACGGAGACGATTTCCATATGGATAATTGGCCAAATCGCCGATTCTTACCAGTCCCGACTGATTTACCAACAATGTACCATTCATGTCCGCATAGCGAGGGCAGTTATTGCCACCGTCGAACGTAAACCGTAGCTTGGTACCAACCGGAAGCAGTTTACCTTCCTTGTCACGAATGCCTTCTTCGGAAGGAATAATGAAACCATCCGTTTTTGGCTTTGCATCGAGCGGAAGACTCCAAGTTAAATTGGTATCACTGAACTTCCAGTAGCCGCCCATGACGATAACACGCGGCTGCGAAATGAACGCATAGTAGGCACGTTGTGCATCGATTGGACTCAGGTCGCTAAACGCTTCTTCCGTATTGAATGTAGGCATCGATACGGTAATTTCATATTCTTCGCCATCCTTGGTATCAATCGGAGCAGGCAAATGCACGTAGGTCTTTTTGAATACCAATGAACCATTCTTTGTCTGAAAATCATTGTTTACACAAAGATGTATCCTGTTTGCCAAACTGTGGCTGACAAAAACTTCCCCATCACCATCACACACCGGACAGACATGGCCATCAAATTCACCGGTGCCATCGCATTTTTCACATTTCGCATAGATATCGGTTTCCAACCCACCAACTGTGGAATCGTCGGTCAAAGTCACTGCGTTCTTTATCAGGGTAATGTTGTTGTCATTTTCGTCCCCGGCATAATCGCTTACATTCGAAAATGGCCAGTCATAAGGCAATACCACTTCGGGATCATCTTCTGGGCGGCGAGCACCTATCGCAAAGACTAGCCATGGGCGTTCAGTCTCACCATCGGAAGCTTCGGTCCGTTTATGGATCCCACCACACTGGCTACCGTAAGTGCATTCGCCACTATAAGCACCACCGAGCCCAAACCCATCAATCACTACCTGTCGACCACCGTTGCTGGAACCGCCGAGGTTGACTTTTCCACATTCAACGAACCACTTTGTCATGCGGCCTGCACCAGCAAGGTCACCGGCAACCGACATCGGATGAATGGCATTCTCGATGATGCTACCGCAACGTGCCATGACTTCCTCGGCAACCTCGCGGTCACTGTATCCATGACGGTAATGTCCACAGGTCGGGGAGTTGTCCAAAGACGCGATGCTGCAATATGGATTTTTCCCACCATTGTATCCTTCACACGTGTCGTCACCTTCTTCCGCATTCTCATCTGTAATGTGGCAGTCACAATAAGCGGACAGTTGTTCGCTACCGTCATACCAGGTGACTGGGGCCAGACGTGGCCAAATATCGTCCTGCACGAGGTACAGTCCATTTTCGCCCTTAACTTTCTGACCGGTGAGAAGAATGTATTCCCCGGTTTCCATATCAACCACGAGATTGAGACGCATGGGCCCGATAGTTCCCCTAACTGTAGCGTCCGAGGCCTCAAATGTAATTACGGTATTGCCGTTATCATCCAAGGCAGTATTCGTCGCAGAGTAATATACCGGTGCATCATCTTCACCAACCAATTTGGTGATGGAATACTTCTCAAACCCGGCATCAGCCAAATAGAAACGATGCCGGGACACGCCCATATTCGGGTCCGGGTCGAGCAGGTTTCTGATGTTCCCGGAAACGGTTATCGTATAGACCTGTTCAGTGTCGCCAAAGGATTCCGTCCTGAGGATTTCAACCGGAACCGTAAGCCCAAGACCGTTCAATTCCGCTACATTAGTGGAAACGACGGCAGGGTTTATACCTTCCGGACGCAAGCTGTCCCAGGATACACCAAAGTTCTTTCCTTGCGGAAATTCCGGGTTGCCCTTACTTAGGCATTCGACATCATCGTCACAAGTATTGACATACGGGAACCCAATAGGGTTTACCGGATATACGCCATGCTCATCGGTGGCAACGGCCTCCGAATGCCCCAATGGGCGATGGGTCACATATTCCTGTATCCCTGTTTTGTCCTCAACCGTATAATCCATCGTTTCTATCCTATCCTGTTGCGGAATTCATCGTCAACCATCACAGGCGACATATCGTAATTGGAGAACGGGTCCTGTACCAGCGGGAAACCTGCGGTCTCCACCCCGTAGGAATCATTCGAACGCTTGGAAGGATCGACGAAACCACCAGGCGAGAGGAAGATGCAGTCCGGTATCTGATAATATCCATACGTCTTCCAAACCTTCTCGTCAGCCGAATAGACGAATTTTGCCTTATAGAGCACAGGACGATTGGGAACTGCAATATTCTCCGAGAACACGTAGAACGTGGTGAGGCGTGCCATGCTGAACTTGGCAATGGGTGCACCGTGACATGAGATATTCTTTCGCTCAGGTACGCTATACACGTAAATTTGCGCCTTGTTAATGATAAGGTCGGCCGTCTCATGTCCATTGAGCGCGGCATTGGGCCATATACGGAACAGGAACTCGAATGTGCGTCCGTTCTTCGGATACACAATCTTGCCATCTACCGTAGACTCAACCGGTAGATAAATTGCCAGGCCCTGGTCAAGGTCAGGACCATCGTAGTTCACGATGTTGCACTGTTTGCAGTTCGGGTTGGCATGGTCGATAATCATCGTGGCGGTGTAGTTCTGGGTGTCCTTCACGCCGAGATTAGGATCGGTGTAATAGTTATGACCCATTGTCCATTTCGGAGTAGTTCCAGGCCATTCGGCATAGTTCGACGTATCGAAAATGTAGAGACCGCCATTATCCTCAGTCGTGCCACCAACTACCCTAACCGTTGGCAAGACGCGCACTTCTGGCATCTTGCTGAGGTCACCGTCACTGGTACGGAGAAGCACCACTGATTCGATATCGGTAGGAACAGTCCAGCGGACGGAATTGGTCTTGGTGAAGTCAGAGGTAATCGGGAGCAGAATGACAGACGGATGTACCCAGCCATCATTGTAGATACGGTTGATGCCGCTATCTGTCAGTTCCAGCTCATACGGAGGGTACCCGTACAAGGTGTCAGAACCGTTATAGATGAACAGTTCGGCATACTCGTAGTTGCCGGCTGGCGCATACAGATACATCTTCCCGTGCTTCAACGGGAACGTCTCTCCGTCTTCCAAATAAAACTCGTCACACAGGTATTCCCAACCGCTGTTCTCGTTATCCGGGGACAGCCTGGCAATCGTACCAGTCGGACGATACACCTTGTGGTTGTAAATCACATGAACATGGCTGGCCGCATCCTCGGATGTGTACTTGGCCATGTCGCGAAGTGTCCACTGGCTGAATACCTTTTCGGTATTCGTGTCAGATATTGCATCTCCCGCTACGATGTTCTTGTTAGCCCAGCGCATATAGGAAACGCCGTACATTGGAATCGTGATGCGGATGAACTGACCCTTCACGTAATCGGAGGAAGCATCTGGGCCATCTTCGAGAAGAATGTTCCCAATGATTTCATCCACGGCCATGTCGCTTCCACCATCAGAGGCGTGCATCACTAGGCCGTCATCGGTTTCACCCGTGTAGCTCCAAACCGTGTGTGCGTATTCCTCGTCGTAAATGGCAACACCGGCACAGAGTTTCCAGGAGGCATCGGCGCCTTCGGTAACCGTGGTGCGGATATCGAGACGGTCATTGAGCAACGGGTCCTCGGAGGCCATCGCGGACACTTCGTACCTCTGCGTGTACGAATATGTATCCTCGGTAGAATCCGGGTCGGCCACGTTGATGCCGAGATTTTCCGAACCCAGTTTTGAAGGGAACGTATAGTCAACGAAGCCAGGGTCCGTGTCGCACATGAGGCGGACGGTCACATTCTTCAGCTTGCTGTTGTTCCACTCGACCAAACCATTGAGCATGGATTCGTAGTTGAACCTTGCCTTGGCAAGGTCAGCCGTAAGATGTTCCAACGGGTTGATGTCCCGTATATTGACTTGCTGGGTAGCCATTAGCTAATAACCCCCATGAGTGTAATCGGCACGGTACATTTCGTCAATCCGTTCGGGTTCCTTACCAAGAATTGATACATGTTGTCCGAATTGTACTTGTTGTCTAGGATGCTATATTCGGCAGAGATGGTCTTCGACACGGTACACGTTACCGATACACCATTCGTTCCGGAACCACTTAGAACAATACTACCGTAAGTACCGAGCGATACTGCCGGCATATTGGAGGCCACAACCAAGTATTCAACATACTTATTGTCAGCAGTATCGGGGAACCTGAGATTCAGGCTGCACGAGACAACCGGCCCAAACCTATGGATCGCGATACTAGCGTTATGGTCATACGGTGCACGAATATGCGGAATGCCACTGGCGTTCTGTGCTTGCATCAAGGTAAACGGCTGCGGAGAATCCTTCAGATGACCGAAATACTCATCCATGTTGGCCGCGGTTCCGGACAATACCTTGCCTTCGGTCCAAGGTTTGGTATTGTTGAATCTCGGCAACGGGAACATATCCGCACCAGAACTCGGCTGCATGTCGAGCAAACGGTAGAAGAACTTCGAAACCGTGCTCGAAGCGATGTAGGACACATACGATGCCGGCTTGGCATTCTCCACGTCAGTAAGGTAGGCCAGTTCTTCCGCGACATAGGTTTCACGCGGCATGACACCGCCGTTGCCCGTACCGTAGATGAACGAGTTGATGAACTTCGGATGTGGCGGATCGCTAACCTCGTCAGCCTTGACCTGGCCCGGAAGAACAAGGCAAGACACATCAAAGCCACGCTCGTTGGAGCTGTTGACATAAGAAACTGCGGAGTTGATGATGTGGAAACCACGACCCTGATGAATTTCCCAGCTACCCCTTACCCTGCTAGGCAGGTTCACGCGGCCAGCGGACGGAGTATTACCGGCACTCCAGTCGTTCTGTGCATAGAAGAAACCACTGTAAGCAATGGTGTTCGGGTAGTCAACACAGTGACCGCTGGTACTGAACGGAGTATTGTAGTTGTTATTGGCGTTATGGTACACCCAGAACGAACGGGAATCATCCGTCGCAGTAAGTGCGCCCCAGGTATTTCCCGAAAGGAACAATCCCTTGAACTTCGCCGAGATGTAACCACTATTCTCGAAGGACATGGTGAACCGTTCATCGGTATTACGGAGCTCCATGCCGTCTTCCGAATAGATTGCAAGGCCCTTGTTGCCATCAGTAGGACGCAACGGGCCCTGCTGCAGGAGAACGTCATAGGTATGCGCTGCACCAGTGTAGCTACCGGCGCAGATGACCATCGTGCCGGCGCGAGTTTCCAGACAGGTCGTCACGTCGTAGTTCGCGGACAGGTAGCTGGAACCAGTCCTAACGAACGTCAACTGGCTGTCCTCGGTACGTGTACCCATCTTGTAAAGACCGATTTCGGTGCGGCTGTCATTGGCAATGGCATAGCCGGTGTAGCCCAGACTACTGGAACTGTGGCGCATCCATGCACCCTGTGCCGTGAAGCAAGCGTCATAAGTCCTAAATGCACGACCGCAGCTCACACCGATACCGGCGGTCTGGTCGGCAGTCTGCATGTAGCTATAACCCTGTGCAACGGCAAGACCGTTGCGGCGGAACGCCTTGTTCCCGACATAGGACGAACCGATACCTACCATGAACTTGGCATCGATGTCGCCGTAGTTCATCTGACCGACAGCGGTCTGGTTGGAACCTGGGGTAAACGTATTGAAGTTCAGTGCATTGGAAGCAATGCCCGGCTGGTAGGTGATGTTCTCACCCTGCACACCGAGGTAGTTCATGTTGCGAACGGTTCTCGTGTACCGGGCAATCTTTCCGCCGTATTCCCAGAGGGAAAGGAACGTTTCGCCCTTCGGAATGGCCCCACTGAGTTGAACCAGGAAGTCACCGTTGTCACGGCTGACATTGGTCACCTTGAAGTACAACGGGGCAAACGTGTATCCGTTCTCATCGGTAGATGCATATACCTTGCCGTCTTCCTTGCGCTTCTGTGCAAAGATGACCACGGTATCGCCGATGCCGATGTTGAGGCTCCAGAATCCGTTTGTGACCAGGGTAGAGTACGCAATCCTAACAGTATTGCGCCCATCACCGGAAGTGAAGCTGGAACTACCATCGGTAGTCATGCACACGCCGGTCTTCGTGTCCTTGATGACCTCGCAATCCACCATCTTGCCGTTGGTTTCCGGCTCCTCGATGGTAAAGTCGTACGCAAAATCACCGGCATTACCACGCTGGTTGCCGGCCATGGAATAAGGTCCGATGGCATTCACCATGTAGCCGAAGCCGACCGAGTCTGGACCGACGGTTGTATTGACATAACCACAGGCGACCATGGAATTTGTGCCGATGGCGAGGTTCCTGGTACCTCCGATGACAGCACTGTTAGTGCCATAGGCGATATTGTCCAGGCCACCGAGGGCGACAGAACGTTCGCCGAGGGCATAGGTCTCGTAACCGAAACTCATGCTGTACTTGCCACGGTAGTTCTCCACACGGCGCTGCGGGTTGGAATGGTACCCAAGGAGGATACGGGGAGCAGTCACCTCAAACGATTCGTCAATATCCCAGAACCAGCTCTTGCCACCGCCAACATGGTCTTCACCATCACCGGGCATGCCGGTAATGGAAATCTTGTTGTATCCACTAGGGAACAGGTAGGTCTCATGCTGCGAGAAGCTCTTGGTCGAGAGGTCGGCATCGTATAGTGGGGTTCTCAGGTTCAGGGGAATCGGGGCCGAATTGGTAATGAGTTTCGGGGACGAAGAATCACGGATAAGGCCGAGCCAATAATCGGAACCGGTCTCGCTCTTGTTGGTAGACACCAGGTACAGGATCTTGGAATGGGTCACGACGGCCTTGGTAACCAGTTCCTCATCACCCTTCCACTTTGCATTGCACTTGGCAAGAATGTCATCAAATTCATCAGGAACGGACGTAAACGGGTCATAACCATAGGTACCGTTTGCCCAACTCTGATAGAAGTCATAGAGGCGGAAGATGTCCGTCCTATCCAAGGTCAGCTCATCCCCGTACCGTTTAACGGTGAACCCATTTGAAGAGCCAGCCGCGATGCAAGACCGTACCAGCGCATTAAGCACTGCGCGGGAATTGTATGTAAGCGCGTCAATCTGCTTGGTCAACTTGTACATCGTGTCGTTCATCGATTACCACCATTAAATTTCTAAGTAAAATGCCCACCGGAGAGCCTTCCGACCTCCATGCGGGCATATTCGACTCTCGGTCTACAGCTTATATGTTTTGAGAGCCCCTAGATGGCAAAACCACCAAAACCGCCAAAACCACCGCCGATAGGACCGCAATTAGCCATGCCCATGTATCCACCGTCCTCGACATGTTCCAGCGGCATCGGTTCGGCAGTCTTCAAATCGTAGATTTCCTGCCTTTCGATGGCCACATCGACATTGTTGATGAGGCTGGTGATATAGTGCCGGTCATATATCTTACGACTGTGCCACAGGGTGGTCTTGTCGCTTGCGTTCAGACGCATGACCTGCAACAGGCACTTCTTGGCCATGTGGTAGTTCTTGGTGATGTACTGGTACCTGGCGCGGTAGAAATACCCTTCCGGGCGGTCAGGGAACTCCTCAATCATCTGGATAGTCCTTGCGGCCAGATCTTCGAGGTCCGGGACCCCGATAAGGTAGATTTCGCAGATGGTTTCAAGAGCCTTGAAACGGTTCTCGTTGATAACCGTCGGGAACTCGTCGACAACCACCGCGTACCATTCCGCAGCCTTCCCAAGGTCCTTCATGTCCTTGTAGGAATTGCCGAGATAGAAAGCACCCCTCTGGGTACGGTCCAGCTTCCATGCCTTTTCGAGGGCTTTCAAGTTGCGACGAACATCACGGGTGTTCTTGTAGTTTTCGAACACATAGCGGACCCGGACACCGTTTGTGTGACCGTTCGGATCCTCCATCGTCTCGTGAATCATCCCGGTAAAATGGGCCTTGCCGCGACGCATGATGCGAACTCGTGGGAACTGGAAGGTCTTGGAAACCTTGGTATCCATGACGATGCTTGCCTCGGGATTCTTGGCGACAATTGCCTCGAATTCCCTGCGGGCGCCCCTTCCATCCTTCAAGATGTCATTGGCATCTACCCACATGACATAGTCGCAGTGGGCAAGGGAAATGGCATAGTTCTTTGCGGCACCGAAGTCAAAAATGCCTTCCTCGTCATGGAACTTGCTCCCGACCTCATCGACAATGAAGCCGGGGTTCTGATGCTTCGTACGCCACTGCTTCACAAGTTCCACGGTACCATCCGTGGAACCGGTATCAACAATGACATACTCGTTTGCCATGGGAAGCAGGGCATCAAGGCACTTGATGATGCTGCCCTTGCCATTCCTGACAACTATGCAGGCGCTGAGTGTTGCCATTGAATTATTCCCTTACGATACCGTTGCCATCGTTGAACAGGACGTTCCATACCTGCCAATCGTCATTTTCGATGATGATGTTCGGCAATTCGTCAGGAGTGATGGTACGGAGTTCGACTTCGACATCCTCGTTCAAGGTTTCCGTGCGGGCCTTGTTGATTTCTTCCTGGGCCTTGATGGCGTCTTCGTACGGTTCGGCAAACACCTTGATGCGTTCTTCGAGTGCATTGAGCTGTTCGGTACTGAGCTTCGTCAGGTCGGCATTGGAATTTACACCGGCTTCATGAAGCAAGTTGATACGACCGCGTTCGTATTCCACCCACTTTTCATCATTCGGGAACCCTTCCTCGATTTCCTTGGCTTCCTCGTTGCAACGCTTCATGTTGACGGAGAAGGCGTAGCGGACCTTGCTCGGGATGGTGCCACCGAAGATCTGGTTGGCATTGGCAAGAATGCTACGGAGTTCCAGGAGATACTTGCGCTTAACGGTCATTTTCATAATTCACAACCTCTGTTGTAATTGTTCTACGGTGGAAAACTACTTCATTGTTCGATAATAGTTTCCAGGTATGAAGAATTTCTCGCCGAAAGATTACATAAATGCGGTCGTCCGTACCGATGAAGAACTGTCATATCTCGTTTCATGCCTGGCATTTTGTAAAATATCACCGGATTTGAGGCCATGCTGGGACCTTGTGGAGATACTGAGTCAGGCCGTGGATGAAATGTACCCCGACCATCCGGCGCCAATCCCCATTTCATTCAAGGTTTCCAAAATATCAATCGACCTGCCCATCATCGACAAGTGCAATATCGGATGCGAGTGTTGTTCCCACTATGCCCCGCTGGCCCATGACGCACAGCCGGTAGACCTGGCCGACCTCGCAGCATCGGTAACCCTTCTCAGTGAAAAATGCCGGTCGGCCATAAACCAGGTGAACATCCTTGGTGGTGAACCCCTCCTCCACGACAATCTGCCCGAAATCATACGCATGGTACATGACAATTTCCCATGGGCCATGCGCTTCGTAGTGTCAAATATGCTCCTGTTCGGCCTCAGAAAGGACAAACTTCTCCCGGCGATGAAAGAAACCGAAACCTGGTTCGGATATTCCGAATACCGGTGCAACGGGAACGCCATCCAGAATGCCATAAAACAGAGCGAAGGTGTCCCGATAGTCCGATTTGGAGACTCACCCGCAGTATTCCACAAAGTGCTGAAATCCGAAACACCGGACTTCGAGACCAGCGGCAAGAGGAACTGTGCCGAAAGTTCTTGCCTTACCTTGGTTGGGAAACGTGTATATCTTTGTTCATCAACACCTTACCTACATTATCTAAACAATGCATTCGGCACCAATTTGCATCCGGGAAAGTTTGATTACATTGAACTGGACGATGTTGAACGGGCTGCCGAAATACTGCTGTTTGCTGTCCTCCCACATCCATTCTGCAGGCACTGCAATATGAAAAACGCCGAGCAACTTGTGCCCGGTCGTTCTTCAAGGTCCAGAGCCGAATGGCTAATGGATGTCAAGGCAGGGGATAGCCAAGACAGCATTTGATGGGGTCGAACCTTCCGACGCAATATAGGCCGTGCGGCGAATCAGGTAAGTGGTTCCCGCGTTCAGAGTCTGACCGGAAATCTTTACAGTCGGACCGGATGACGGGACAACCACGACACTTTCTTCACCAAGCTGCATGGTGCCAATACCGAAAGTCAACGTAGTACCAGATGTACCGCTGACGCTGTATTCGCGACCAGCCTTCATCGTTTCGAAGAGGTCGCCGGAAAGCGATACGCTAGTACGGGTAAACGACGTGTTTCCACCGCTACCGCTGCCCCCACCGCGGGAAAGAACCAGGTGCATCGTGCCATCAGCTTCCTGGGTATGGTCAATGGCCAGTGTCATGCCGCCAAACGGGCATGACGTAGTGCCAGTGACGGACACCGGGTAGATGAGATTTCCACCGGTATTCCAACCATCCACCGGGTAGGTATTGATGTAGGCAACCGGCTTGGAAACGTGGCCCAGCTTGATAAGACCGAAGTTCTTATCATAGGATTCACCGCTCTTCGGAGGTAGGCCGGCAAGCGTGATACCACCAGTGTAAACAATAGGAGCTTTCGGTTTACCAACAGCCTTGCGAATTTCGGCGCGGGTCATGCCACTGAACGGGTCCTTGAAACCATACAGGTCATATCCACGATATACGTCACTCTCAGATTCAAGAGTTTCGGCAAGCTCAGTAACCTCACTCCATGTAACTTGTGTAGTAGATGGCTGAATGGTACCAACCTGACAGTTGTATGCATTCCACACAGCCTCACCATTAACATTGTCTTTCTGCACCCAAGCCCTCTTGTAGTTGTCAAAGAGAATTGGGTCGATAGTGAAGAACCCCTTATGAGATGGGTCGGAATAGGCAATCGCCCAGGACTGGCCAGGGTATTGGTCATTCGGCTGCGAGTAGTATGCCATCGGGTGGTCAAATATACCCAATGTCGAACGATCATATTCCTTAGAGAGGAAAACTAATGCATCCTTATACTCATGGGTCGCAAATGGGTCTCTGGAACCCAACTCAAAAGACATGTCGCTGCCGAATACATGAACATTGGATGCCAACGGATATAGTGGTGTATCTCCAGTAGCGTCATAAGGCATGTACTCACTATTAAACGAATTGCGGTCACCTAATATGGTAACTGTCTTCAACTGTGTATAAATACCACGGTTTCCCTGCCCCACACAAAGAATGCCGTTACTGTCGAGACCAGGACAACCAAAGTTGTTGCCACCGCCAACATCGATGCCGTACACGAGCTTACCGGAATTCACTCGGCAATTCCTGGTGGAACCAAGAGAAATCGTGCGCAGCCATTTTGTGGTACTCGACGTATCGTTGTTATAGTACATTGTTCTGACAATACTCTGCGACGGAACGTACTTCGGGTGCTTATTGGTTACCGTAACGCCAAAATAGATATGGTCACTGGAACCGCTCAACGTTACCCGCTTGTAAGCGCTGGCTGCATCATCCCATACGATAAGTTCACCATCGCCCAAGATAACATAGTTGCCATTTGCAATGGTTTCAGCGGATACTTGTGCATTGAAGTCAGCAAGCGGTATTGCGAAATCATTGAAATAGGAAGTCGTCCCCATTCCACCACCAACGCGGATAAACGAATTTGTGCCATCTGGAACAACATGTCCGCCACCAACCAGTATGGTGTCATAAACACCGGTGCCGACTCGTGACCCTGTCATTGCGATGAGGTTACAGAAAATATCGCCACTATTATAGAGCGAGTTTGGAGAGACCTTACCAATATCAAGACTGCTGGAAGCCAATATCAACGAGGACGATACCGGTCTGCGGATATTGGCACCGGTTGCCACACTGTATGACAGCGATGGGGCGGTAATTGATTCACCCTTGAACTTACGGTAATTCTTCTCAGAATCGGTGTAATAGCCATGTACATTAGTTGACAGGGCAATACTGCGATTGTATGAGATATTCTGGTCGATTTCATCATCATGGTCACCAGCATCATACACCGAATAGCCATCGCCAAGTACAAGAGACGCATTTGAGTTTCCGAATGTCATTTTCGACGAATTTTCACCAATGCGCAAGAAAACGGTGTTAGTCACATTTTGGGCAAAATAGGCGTGACCCGTGAGAATAGACCCGCTCACCGAACCACTCGCGCCATTCTTGTATGGACCGTTTTCAAAGGCAAGCCACAGAGACGCCGAAATTCCGCCGACAAACCCAGGAACTTCATCATCTTCATAGAACTTGCCACCAACCACAGAATAGTTGATTTTCTGCAGCTTGACGGCCTTGTCCTCAGGGTACGCGGAACCGAACAGGATGGAGTGAGAGCAATCCTTGACATCCAATCCGGACGCACCGAGGACTGTCGTATGCTCGGAATTGGCACACCTTACCTTATTGGTGCCAAGAATAGTCGCATAATCGCTGTCGGAATACGTGTTGGAACCCTGGAGAAGGGAGAACTTACCGGCAGCAGCCGTGTTGTCACCCAGCACAAGGGAATCCTGACCAACCGAGTAGCCATCGACACTGAACAATGGTTCCACCGCGGCATCCTTGATGGTAATTGCCTGGTATTGGGCGGTGCTACCGGGATCGACTTCATTGACCACGATTTCGTCGGTCTGACGGTCAACCCTGGCATATTTCGTGGGAGAAACCCAGATATACATACGGTCAACATCATTCGGAACCGTATCGCCGGGCCCATACCAGCCACCGTTCATCGAAAGGTTCTGTACAATCCACAGGATGCCATCCTTGCGCTGCATGATGGCCTTCAACTGTTCAAGGGACAGCAAGTTTTCGGAAGGCACCGCATTCATGTCCACCGGACCAATGCAGTACATGTAGGAGTCGGGGATTGTCACGACTTCCCCGTCAACCATTTCACTCAGTGCATCAAGTGTGCAGGACTTCTGTACACCTGCCGGGGCATTCTCGCGCAAGCCGAACACGGCCTTGATATCGGAACCGTCACCCTCCTCGCAGGTGTAGATACCCCTGACGGAGCCTTCATTGTTCACGCCGTCGATAAGGTTCTTCAAGTAGTCGTGAGTATGGTTCTTCAAGGCATACCTGCTGAGGTCCATTTCCTGGCTGCAGCATTCCTTGTCCTCGCCCATATGCTGTTTCAGCGCGTTCATTTCGAGCGACAGGTCCGTAACGGCCTCAGAGATGCTGGCACTGGCAAGAAGCTGGTTCTTGTACCAGGTGGTGGCATCATTCTCGTAGAGGTTGTAGTAGACCGCCGTGCGCTGTTCGATGCCGGTTTCCTCGTCTCCGTTTCCGAGGTTGAGGATGAATTCCAGGCTGAACTTGGCAACACCACCTTCCTCGGCGGACGGATTGTCGGAAATGATGGTGTCGTTGACATCGGCAATAGCGAACAGGACCGGTTCCTCGTCGCCAGCGATTTCAAACTGGACCTTCTGCATGTTGCATTCGTCCGTGGAACTGTCTGTCGAGTAGCGATGGATGGTCATCGGCACAGCATAGATACCGATACGGTTGAACTTGAAGCTGATGTACTTGGAGGAGTAAAGGTCGCTTTCCCCCACGGCCTGGTCCTCGACGATACCGCCATCCTCGTAGTTCAGCGCGGTATAGCCGGTATCGGCAGTAACTGGGCTAAGGTCGATACTGAACTTGATGGCAGTGGCAAGAGGCTTCCTGGCCGGCGAATTGTCGGCATACTGGGTTTCTGCGAGCTTCTTGCCATTGTCGTTAATTACGTTGTAGTAGCTAATCGGGAAGAGCTTGGTGGCCTTGCTCATGTTGTGGCAGGAGGACACCGAGGACACGCCGTAGCCTTCGCTGCTTACGGTTCCATGGAACTTGTTGAAGTTGGAGATGGACGTGAGGAGAGTGTCATCACTGACAGTCTCGCTGTCCTGGGTAGCACCGGAATCCACCCATCCAAAATCACCGGCATTCTTCGTACCGACATAGTAACGGTAGTCCGCGGACACGGGGATGTTGCCGGCATTCTCGGAAGCCGTCACGATGGCATTGGTATTGGGCTCACCACCGTAGTAGAGAGGTGCCGGAAGCGGAAGTTCGGAAGGAGTGGTCTCGCCATCGGCAAACTTGGTACCCAAGTAAATGGCAGCACCCTTGCGTTCGAGGGTATTCTCCCCGTTACCGGTGGATTCACTCTTCCAGGCAACCAACCTGTTGCGGCCAGTGTCCGGATCATAGACATAGCGGTAGTTGGTCCTGATGCTCTTATCGTAAAGGGTCAATCCAAACAGAGACGCGGCAGCGGTATCCTCCGGGTTATTCTGGGCATACCCGTTAAGCATATCTCCCTGCCATATATTGAAGATATAGTCACCGTTCTTGGTAAGTTTACCGGACTGCGCGGCATCCTTAATGTTGTCGTTTTCCCTGTCGGCAACATAGGCGAGACCATAATATCCAATCCAGAAGCGGGTTTCTCCGTCCGCATGTGCCGTGCCGAGCAGTTCGGCACCGGCCTTAGTCAATCTCATGTTTTTCATAAGCTATAAAACCCAGTTTTTACGAAAACTAGTTTATAATCTTTGAGAACGATGTAATGACTAGAATGCGCAGTTGGTCAACGCCGGATCGACATATTCGGCATCAAGGACCTCATCCTCGTCACCGTCAGTTGCCCCGATAACGGTACCAAATTCCTCAATTCCGACAATGGGGCCGGTAATCCAGGAATTCAACTCGATTTCACCGACATACCGGAGAAGAATATCCCTGAACACGACCTGGATTGGCTTCCACACGCGAATCTGTTCACGAATTCTCTGGATATCGTCCACCTGGATGGCGAACTGGGGGAACCGGGAATCGTCGGTAAGCGCGATGTCGATGTACGGGGTAGATACCCATGTACCCTCGATTGTGCCATTGGTAGTGTCCTCTTCCAGGCGACCGGCCACCTCGTCCTTGTTGAGCAGTTCCTCATAAGGGTGCATGGTGTTGGTATAGAGAGTAAGGACATCCCCGATTACACCGAAGGCGCCCATGAGCATCTTCAAGCCGGCATTGGTGCCACCGAGCGCGTAGTATTGCGGGAGGTTCAGCACGGCTTCCCTGATGGCATTTTCCTGCTGCTTGACAGTACGGTACAGGTTGCTCGTCTGCACATCGTCCGCCATGGACGTGAGGTCATAACCCATGAACCTGGCCAAATACCCGATAAGTTCAAAGTCAATCACGTTGGCATCTCGGAGGTATGCCAGACGTTCGATCTTCTCAATCAGAGGATATTTCAGGTCAGGGACACCGTGGAAGGAATTCTTCATGTCGTCACGGGGAGCGATATTGGCAAAGTCCTCGCCGGAGGAGTATTCGGCATTGGCGTTGCGCGTAGTGTCGATAGCCTCGATGGCCGGCTTATTGAACAGCGGGTTTCTCACCATGAACATACGGGAAGCATACGCCCCGTTGACATCCTTGGCGACATCCACATCGGAGTACGTGGTGTACTTGTACTCGTCCATATCGTCTTCCTCGGTGCCGTCGATGAAGTAGCTGTTATGGTATTCATCCACGGTAGCGCGGCGCACCTTCAAGATACGTTTCTTTTTCAGGACGGACCAACGGGCGCCACTGCGCACCAGGTATGCCAGCCGTTCGGAAGGAACCAACTGGCCAGCCGCGAGGATGATGTCGCCATCGGTAAAGCGATACTTCTCGTATCCTATACTTTCCAGGCGGAGGCTATACTCATCAGTTCGGTTCGCGATATTATCCATGCCGGGCAGGGTAATGACACCCCTGGCGATGGACATTCCGGCGGAGTATTGGCCATAGACGATATTGAGCACGACATTCATTTTGTCGGGCACAGAAATCACCTTGCCCATGGCATATTCGGACAGGCGGCTGGTTTCATCGAACTCATCAAAGGAATATCCGAGAACCACGTAGTCGCCCACTTCAAGTCCATGTTCGCATTCGCACATCAGGGCAACATGGCCATCATCCGCAGCAGTGCCCTCATCGCCATCAGTCCTGGTGGTACGGTTCTTGCCGGTGAACGTAGCCTGGGAACTGGTCTTTTCCCATTCAATTTCGTCAATAATAAACTTGTACCAACGGCACTCGTATAGCAACATGTCCAAATCCCCGGTAGGAGTTCCGGTGTTCGTATAGTTGTTGTACAGGCGCATCGAGATTTCGATGGAGGTGGGACTGTTTATGTGCTCAACGACATGGTATCCATTGAAATCGGACGGGGTGACATTGAGGATGCGCACCACAGTCTTTCCCTCGATATACTGACGGTTTTCATCAGTGAAGTGGATCAGGGGAGACGCAAGGTGCACGGTAGCACGACCGTTGCCGGTGTATATGATATCACGAATCTTGATGGCATCGCCGAGGGCACATGCAGGGTTCGTCGTGGTCACATCAAACAGGTTGGTCTGTGAGTACAGGTCAAGCGGGGTAATGAGGGCATTGCGCTCGACTTCCGTCCATACGCCTGGGCTGACCTCATAGAAGCTGACCGGCTCATCACTCGAATTGGTAATGGCCACCACGTCGCCTTCCTTGATTTCCTTTCGGACAATGGCGCCCTCACTAGGAACTGGGAGTACGGCAAATGGGCCACGCAACGTAAGACCAGTGAAGTCCTCATTCACCTCGATTACATCGTATGGTCCAACCGGGAATGCGGCATCATTAACCATGCACCCTTCCAGATACAATTTGTCACCAACCATGGGCCCATGAACCTTGTTTTTGAACGAGACGGACAGGTTGTTTTCGGCATCGAACGAGATTGCGACCACCGACACATAGTGGTCCTGGACATAGACAATTTTGCCATCGCCCTTCTCGGCAGAGCAGGTAGTGCCCTGAACCTTCGGGTCAACGGTGATTTGGTAAGTAAACGTGTCACCATCCAGGACATTAACCGGCGCAAGATCGACATTGAAGTCAACTTCGATGCCCTTCACCTCTCCCATCTCGATACCGGATACGGACACCATGGCACCGTCAACCAGGCCATGTGCTGCAGAATGGACAATCACGTTCCATTTTCCGGTTGCGGCATCCTTTTCAGCACCGAGAACAATAGGATCATCGATATCGACCGATATCGTGGAGGAACAACCCTTGGTCACAACTTCATGCGGGTATGACCAGGTGCAGCGTTCAAACAGGTCGCTGTTCACTATGTCCATCTTGGAGTCAATCGTGAGAGGGCTACCTTCATTAGAACGCTCAGTCGTATGCAGTTCAAGCATACCGTTCCTGGGACGACCGGAAAGGTTGATGATGTCCCCATAGTTCAAGAATTCACGGTGTTCCCACCCATACTTCAAGGACTTTTCCTCGACCTTGGTAATGTAGAGTGGGGCAGTAAACACTTCGGGGTCGTCGTTGTACCCAATGCGGCTTTCATACTCCATAGCGGCAATGGAGCCGTAATACGGCATGAACGCATTGTACCTTTCGGCATACGGGACACTGTAATGCACGATGCGGTCTTCGACAAAGATGTTGCTTGTCGCAACCGAGTTTACGTCCTGGACGATGCAGTCCTCGCCACAGTAGTAAATCTTCTTGGACACCTTGTCATACAGGTACTGGCCCTTCTTGTATTCACCCGGAGCTACCAGTTCAACAACTTCTTCGCCCTGGTTAAATACGACCGGACGAATCTGGGCGTTCCCCATCCCGTCCACAAGCATCATGTATTTACGAGTGAACAAGTCACCGCGGCTGCGAGACCATACGGTCATAATGGATTCATCGCCTTCATCAACTTGGAGCAAAATCCTGGCACGGTCATCCGTCTTTTCCAGAATTTCCATGGTGTAGGAGTCATCCGGAATTTCACGGTCAAAATGGCCATCCGGGTACATGCGGGCAACCAGCTTATGTTCGGCGCCATGGAGCACGACAACGGAACCTTCTTCCGAAAGAAGGGAGGCATTGACAATTCCGCTGACTACATTATCGGCGGTGCTGAAATATCCAACATCGGCTACGCTTATCTGGGCGACATCACCGGTCGGGCGAATGGCCCTGATACCTTCCAACTTGATGGAATAGCCATCGGCCTCGGTGTTAAATTCCTTGACAATGGCAGTTCCGGACCAATACTGGTGACCACCACTTATGTAGATACGGTCACCGAGGTCATACGTTTTGCCAAAGTTCTTGGCAAGGTCGGACGAGAAAGGAACAATTATCCTATACCCGCCATCCATGTAGGCATCGGCGGATGTGCGGTTCTCATCTTCCTTTTTAAGAATAGTCAACTCGCCCAGTACCTTGTTCGCCGTGGTCTCACAGGCATAGGACAGCATGCTGTCATCGGGCACAAGGTTAAGGCCATCCTCATCCTTCCGGTCAAGTTCCATGAGTTCGCCCAGGCGGATAATCGGGGAGGCCTGGGTATAATCCAAGGTGCCGCGACCATAGAACAACGGGAGGTCAAGTAGGACCAGTTCGCCAACATCGGTAAGATCTGGCATCTTTCCAACCGGGGATAATCTCAAATCCAGGTGGCCACTTTCACGGTCATCCTTGATGACATTGAATTCACCCAAAATATGCAGGTTCCGCTTGATTGCCAGATACACGGTACCATTGGCGTATGCCGGGTAGCATGAACCGAGGTTCACGACAAGCAAACCATCTTCAACCTTCGGCTCACCAATCACCGCATATCGGTTCATGGTTTCCTGATATGCCGGGTCAACGCACACATTCAGCGGGAGGCACTTGGCACCGGCACCCTTTGCGCTTACCAGGTTGGCACCGCTCGTTTCGGAGAGGTAAATGATTGCGGTCGGAAAGCCATTCTTCCAGGCCCACCCATTCTCACCATCGAAGCGAACCACGGTGCGCATCTTACCGGACGGGGTGCGTTCGGTGCCATAGTAGTCGATGACACCTTCCTGGCCTCCCGGAAGGGTGATTTCCTTTACGGCATTTTCAGACTTCACATCGTAAATACGGGCAGTGAAGAACACTTCCTTGTACTGGGTCCCGTTATCGGTGGTGTACCCGTAGCGGGTCTTCACGCTGGAAACATCGGATGCCTTGAACGAAACGATACGGGCAGACGAGTTGTCGGAACCAGTAAACGGGTCCTGGGACGTGCCATCCGGATCTCGGTAGAGGCAGTTCATCGAGGAATCGTAATAATATGCGACTTCATGCTCGGGTTCGCCCGGAATGTTGTCGTAATTCACAAAAATCACATCACCGTCGCTAAATCCCTTAATTCCAGGAACCACAGCGGAGGCATTGTCAATGCGGTCAACGATTTCGCTTCCGTTATAGTTCACCGTGAACGGGGAGAGACCACTGTCCTGACCGAACACCGAGTTGGATTTTACATTTGCGCGAGGTACAGACAGGAGGTTCACATAGTCGTTACGGGCGCCGGCGAGTTCCAGCATGGTGCGGAGATACTCCATCTTCGCAACGGCGCCGTTGATTTCGCTACTGCGCGAAACAATGGCAAACTCGAACTTCTCGACGGTCTCTATGTTCCTATATGCGTTGTTGATGTAGTCGCTGAAAATCTGCAGCAATGTGACTACATCGGGCTCGCTTTTCAGATATTCCGGCATGTAGGCGACAAAGTCGCTGTATCGGAATTGGCCTCTGTCATTGTAAATCGGTGCACGCATTGATCACAGTCCTATTTGGTAAGCAGCGAGGAGTCGTAAGCCACGGTAAGTTCAATTTCCTCGCTTGGAATGTTGAACTGGACGATTTCATTGTCGTTGGTGTAGTTGGTCACGTTTCCGGTATCCGGGTCAATAAGGGCCATCGCCGTCCTCGTGCAGAAGATGTTCCTGACCAGCTTGATGTAGTTCATGCCGTACAGGAGGTAGTCAAAGAGGACGGAGCCGTTCACCTCGTGGAGGTTCTTGACATGTTCGGAATCCTTGAACGTCAGCTCGTCGGCACCCGGTTCCATGCTCCATGTCTTCAAGGCGTTGATGAGTTCCTGGTAGATGTCCATGTTCTCGGCCTGGCCGCTGTTCTTGGCACTTGTCCATGCATCCATCAGCGGACGGAACACCTGCTGCATGACATTGGACCAGATGTAGCCGACATACTTGTCGGTAATACGGTCGCTTGCCGTATACGGCTTGACATACGAGGTGTAGTAGTAGGTCAGCAGGGACTGCATGTCCTTCTGGTTCGGGAGCTTGAACGTGTAGGTAATGTTCCTGGAAACACCGTTGTAAATCACGTCAGCATTCAGGGAGAATTCCGGGCCTTCAAAGGTCACGGTACCCGGCGTGATGTAGTCGGATGTGAGCACACCGAGCCACGGATAGTCTTCGAGTTCGAGTTCGGCATATCCGTTATCCGGCACGGTGAATGTGACATCCACACCGGCAACTTCCGGCATCGTATGGACGATGGAAGCAATCCTGGAACGGTAAATTGGTGAGCAGAACTCGGTATTGTCCTTCAAGAACTTGTAGACCGCCTTGGTAATCTTCTCGCGCACATCGGTAAAGTTGTTGCCCTTGAACAGGGTGACATCCATGTGCATTGACATGTTATGGACGGTAGGGAACACGAAGTTATGGTATCCACCGCCGAGGGTCACCATGGACCTGCGGTTCAAGGCCACCATGATGGAATGGAGTTCACTTCCGTCAACCACATAGTCAAGCGGGGTCATCATCGCGCCGAACACCCTGGCATCCGGGTCGATGGTTGGGATATAAGGCAGGATAGCCTTCTGCATGATTTCGGCCAGCTTTTCACCCTTGTACCCAATTTCAGTAAGGGCCGAGTTAATCTTCGATACAATCTTGGCGCCATCGTGCGCGACCACGGAACTGTCAATTTCCTCGTAGTCATATTCCCAGGTGTTCATGAGGCCGTTGACCTTGAACCCACTCAGGAAATACTCGGACGGGGCGGTAGGATAATACTTGCCATCCTTCTCGCGGTAGAGGTCCTTCAACGCACTGAAACGGATCTGGTTCATGTACTTCACGTTGATGCCACCGTGCGGGAGCTTGGTGTTCAGGATGTCCTCACCGTAAGCCGAGGCATACTTGATGTCGGCATAGCGACGGAGGAACGTCTTGTAGCTGCGGCGCGTCACGAGACGGTCGAGTGAGTTGTAAATCTGGGAAGCATTGGCCTTGATGGATTCGATGGATTCGATGTTCAGACCACCGCGAAGGTCAGTGGTGAGGAAGATGTTGAGGTCAGTGACGAGAAGGTCGCTTTCCTTGCCGTTTGCCTGGGTAATCCTGATACCGCCACCGGAAACGGAGAGGGTCGTGCCCTCGACACCAAGAAGGTTGCCGTATTCACCGGAGGTGGAGAAATACTTGACAATGATGTCGCCATACGGAATAGCGGACTTCAAGCCGTCACCAAAGCGCAATTCGACGTTACCATCATTGGAAGTGCCCACGATGACCGTGTAGTTGGTCGTAAAGTTCTTGTCCCCGTCGGCAAACTTCTGGATATCGTTTGCAGTATCCTCGTTGCTCGGGTCGATAAGTCCGCGACGGGAAATGCGCCAGTAGAGGCGGTCATTTTTCACCGTATTCGGGTCAACATTGTCAACGAGGGTAGCATCACTGGTGACCGTGGTGAAACAGGCGGCACGCTGGGTCACGTGACCATCATCGGCATAGTTGGGGTCATTTTCACCAAAGTAGTCGGAGAACGTGGGGTCGTTGATGTAGAATACCTGGTTCTGCTGGCCATTGGAGATAAGGGCATCGGTACGATACACACCTTCCGCCAATACGGCCACACCGGTAACGAGCTTCATCAAACCGGTAGAATCTTCATCAGTAGCGCGATCGTAGGCAAATTCCATGTCGCTCACGGCAGTCAGCGTACGGGAGCTCATGCTGAACACAGTTCCCTTGGGAATATAGACCCTGACAGTGTCATACACGCCGGATTTCACGAGGCGCAGACCGAGACCGGCCTTTGCAGGAACCGGACGGCGCACGCTGTACCCGAGCATCCTGGCACCGGCATAGACTGCGGAGCTATTGACCGCGCTTTCAAGGAATGCGTTCTCGAACGCAGATTCGGCATAGTAGGCCATGAGGTCGCTCTGGCCCGCGAACAGTTCGATAAGGGTCTTGCCGTAGGCGCTTGCACCGAAGTCGGCCAGGCGGCCTTCCTTGGCCTGGAGAATCGAGACGAGATGGTCTCTCGCCTCTTCAAATGAGATTATTCCGTACTTACGTGCAACAGCCATACATCAATTCCTCTTTCGCCAACAGTTTATATCGTTTCCGGGGTAGGTACCACTATAAACTACTCCCAGAGGAATAGATGCCGACTTTCGACTTAAACATTACTGGGTTTTGCAGGGCGACCAGCGTGGTCGTCCCAAATTTCAGTGTACTCGCGCATGTGCAGGAAGGCATGTGGGACCCGAAGGCCACCGGTAACGTGGAACGTTCCGAACTGGCACAAGCGAACCAGCCGGTGTTCGAACACACCGGTCGTCTTGGCCGCATCATGACTTTCCGCAAGCAGAACTCGTTCAAGACGCAGAACCTTATCGCAATCATGCAGCGTGCCGCTACGCTCGGTATGGGTGGCATCAACTTCACATACTACACGACGACCTTCAATGCGTCTGCAAACCCGGTCACGCACGAGGACAACGCCCGCGTAATAGACAGGGCGTTCGACATCCCGATGATGGGCGGCTTCGACCCGCAGACCGAGATGTACACCAGGCTCGGCCTGCAGTTCACTACGAAAAAAGAAATTTACATTAACATGGACCTGTTCCTCGAACTGAACTACCAGTCATTGAAGGAACACGGGATTGTTCCGGAATGCGACCCGGAGAAGCATGACCCGATCTACTCGCAGCGCGGGTACTCGAAATTCAACTATTACGGTTATTCAGCTGGTCAGATTTATCCGAAGGCTGGCGACCTGATGAAAATGGCGAACAACAACATCACTTACCAGATTACTAGCATCACGGACGAGCTCCCCGAATTCGAGCCGGCCTACCGCAAATACTGGTGGAAGGCGTATCTGGAGGTCGCTGTGGACAGTGGTCAGATTGTTTCGGAAGACGTGGCGAACAGCCCGGTCAACAAGCACTTCATCGACAACCTGTTCGGTCAGGCTTCCCTCGGGAAGGCTACCGACGGTTCTTCGACGGAGAAGGAACTTACGGATTCTGTAGGAAACCCGCTCGCCATCAGGGACGAGGACCTTGCCAAGCTCAAAGATGCCATCCTGTTCCGTCCGCCCGAGGTGGACGAGTGCGTCAAGGACATTACCGCCGATCCGAACTACCAGGCATGTCCTGGTCTCGGCAGCTGGTAATTACACCAGTTTCCACAGGTTTTCTTCAAGCAGCTTTGCATCCTCGGGGTCCAACGGCTTCTGGGATGCTATCCATTCCGTCAATTCCTTGGCAATCTTGTGCTCGCGGTCGAGCTGGCTTTCTTGCGGCTTCCTGAACAGGTCGCAGATGCGCTGGATGATTGACTTGCGCGGAACCGGCGCCTTAACTTCCGGATGTGCCAACTGTTCGATGGTGTCCACCACCTTGTAGTCGTTGTTCACGCAGTGCTCCATGCTATTCTCGTCAACCAGGAATTTCAGTTGGCTGTCGAATTTCAGGATGTAGCTGGTCTCACTTTCCTTGTGATACAGGTACACCCTGCGGCTACCGGTGCGTTCGTCATAGTACCAGTATCCAACGACACCCTGGTATTCCTTGGCAAACAGGTACCCGAGGTTCGTCTTGTCGGCGAACGCATGACCCTGTACCACGCGGCGGTCATACCTGGAAGCCATCTTGTCGATGAGCTTCATGGTAAGCGCCTCATGGAAAATACGGAGACCGGGGCAGGTGACCGCCACATGCTCGTTCCCTATGTCCTCGAAGAAGCACCGGAACTTTCCGATGAAGAACTGGCTCTTGGACAGAGGGTCAACCGCGGTTTCGCGGAGAATGGTGAGGTCCTTGTTCAGGTTGGCTGCCTTTTCGTGGGCAGCGATGTAGCGTAGCATTTCAGCTACCGTGATGAGGTCGTATTTCGGGTTCATGACCAAAATATAGAAAACTTCGATGCTATATGCAATAGAAAAGGCCGACAAAATTGCCGACCTTTCTTTTTTGGAGGATTTTTCCGGATTACAAGGGGGAATGCCATGGGCTTGGAAGCCGGTAGATCTATATGCCGATGAGCTTATTAAACCGGTAATGCCTGGGTTTATTGTTGTACCCACTAATTGTCATCCAAGTTTTACACTTCTCAGACACGGATGGTCCGATAAAATATCTTGGCTTAAGGTAATCTCTCCAAAATCATGTTGAACGCACCATAATGGCGAGGACGAGGTTCTTTATGGCTTACTGAGACATGATGCTCCTGCTTGGCCATGTATTCCGAGAATCCTTTGTATGGACAGTGTATTAGTCTTATTCGTTCATCTTCCAGATGACCGGACACATGCTGCTTCTTCGTAATGCGACCATCGCACATAATAGCACCATCAATCCCAGTAGATAGAGGTATGTGATTTCTTGATATATCCTCATCGGCATCCATATACCGCACAAATGATTCTTTCTTTACTAAACATTTTATTATGTTATTTCCATACCCAGAAAACCGAGTGGCGATGTAATCATTTTCTTCTGAACAGTATTCTAATACACTGCCCGCGCGTTCCGAATGAAACACTTTCGGAAACCGGAATAGCCACCGTATACCAAATACATTTAATTGTCCGAGCTTATTGCTATAATATTCAATCGCATCGTGGATGTTTCCAATGTCAGATGAAATAGATAAATATTCATCATCATCTATAGGCATCACATAGTCTGCATCACAGTTAGTTATGTATCTATTATATAGCTGATATTGTTGCGGGTTAGATACTTGTTCATAGGATATTAGTTTTCCATACTTCTCACATGCCAATTTTATATCGAAACACGTGTTATTGTCAAATACATGAATATGGTCAACACCAATAGAAAAATGATGCCGACACCATTCATGGAAGTCGGCATCACACTTAAAATATTTTGTTAGTAACACTATCGCTACTTTCATATAATATCAACTGACATAATATTCGCTTTCGATATAAACAAAGCAAAAATCTGCCACAATTCTAAAAACACATTTTGATATCTCTTCCCATGAGTCCATAACATCACTATGCTCTCGCTTGATACTAACATTAGTAACAGCCGAGTCAACTAGGCCAACTTCATTCCAGTCAGTTGGTACATCGATATCAGAACCGGTCTCATTCATTGAATACAGAATACCACTAGACGACGAAGTTTCCGCAATAAATTTCGGTTCATATACAACATGCAACACTGTATTATCCGGCTTACGACGAGGAATGATACGACGCAGCGTTGGATTTTTATATTCCTCACCAGTGTCCAGTTCTATTCTAATAATTGCATCATCAGCGTCCGGTGCAATATCTAGCCATAATTGCTTGGTGTTGGCTTTTGCCGGCAATAGATGGGCAGTAATGCAATCTTTATTATTGACATCGATATGATATGAACAGAAAATAGTAGCATCTGCATCATCTGGAGATACCTCCAGTGATTTCCGGGTGTACGTGCTTTGCGGTATGGACGGGGTATTATTCAAATCATTATACGAGCCAGTCTTTGCAACTTTGTGCAATGTTACATTGCCACTTAAGTTCTCAGTAGCATTAGGTTCTTGGGCATCAGTTGCTGTTGTGTCTAACACACCTGGCTTAATTGAATTCAGGTCAACCTTCTTGCCGTCCTTATTTGCATCTTCAACCGGTACATATGCCGGAGAAGTAATCTCGGTCATTGTAGTCAAGTCCGATATGTTGGTATATGTGTCCTTTGCGTGAATATCGCTCATAGTTTACTCCTCCGGTTTTTAGAACCTTAAAATCTTTCCACCGACGGCTAGCGGGCTAATGTTTCCGTCTACGTTTGTACCGACGATTGTTGCATTTCCGCCCCATGTCTTAGGTATATTGTCAAGTGCATGTTCATCTGCCAAGATACCGCAGTTACCGAACACATTGCCATGCGCTCCGGGGTTCGTGCCATCAAGATAATGGAACATTTCTTCAATTCCACCCTCTATGTTCCCGCAGTTCCCGAACAGGTAAGTAAGTTCAGCACCGTTCCTAACGGTCAGTTCAGGCAACTCGGACAACCCAGTCATCGAGTAGAACACCTGCACCATCTGGGACGAATGTGATGCATCTACCGCACCGATTGAAGTGACGTGATAGCATCTACTGAACATTTGAGACATGTTATCGGCCTTGGAACTGAAACCGGGCACAACGCCATACAGTGCACCACTGACCCAAGGAATCGCACCGAACATATTCGACAAATCGGTAGCATTCGCCAAATCCCACTCGATGATATTGGCATGGCCGGTAAACTCGGTTGCCGGGACTATCGGCCAGGTACCATTATTTACCAAATTCTGGCAAACAGCAGGGTCGTACCCATCAAGCGGCCCCATTTCTGCAGGAATTGCGTCCAACCAATCATCCGCGATTATTAACGGAGTCGACTGTTCACCCTTTACGGTGGCAAATGCATGAGAAATGTTTGTGCCGGAAGTAATTCCCCACATCCATTGATTAGTCGCGGCATCAATCAACTGCCAGTCGGCAGAGAATGATTTCTTGCGTTCCATAGTACCGATGTCGTCTTCCCGCGTGCAAGCCTTACCGGTGGCAAGCTGGTGGACGCTCGGGTTATATGACTTATCAAGGAACTTGAACTTAATCCAAATGGTACGTTCATCCGGTTCACGGTACCATGTCACCGAATTCGATTCGGGAAACAGGTTGCCGTCAATGTCAAAAGCCTGGACCTTTACGGCATAGGCACCAATCGGGAGCTCATCCCTTAAATTGTCCAAGTCAAACGTTTCTACAGGTTCAATCCTTTCGGACAATACTTTGGCACCTTTCGAGTAAACATTGACCGCATATCCGTCCAGAACGGATAAGTCCCCGGTGGCGTCGATTGTTATAATGCTTCCCGAAATTGTTATAGAAACATCCACCTCGGGCGAAGGAGGGATAGGACCCGGCGGTGTTGGGCCAGGAGGGGTGGGACCCGGTGGGGTGGGACCCGGTGGAACAGGTTGCGGACTGTGTTCTGCAATCAAGTCATCGATTTGCAGCAGGTACCCGTTCTTAAATGAGAATGCATTGTATAACACTCAAACCCCATAATCCGAATATTACTGTACGGTTTCGGCACAGGCATCATTAGCTTTCTTAGCTTTCAAGCGGGCTTTGTACCTGGCCAGCGGAATGTCATGGAAGACCTTGCGATGGATTTCATTGGAACTTGCGACCAAGTTGTTCTTGTACTTCGGATCAATAAGACCCGGATCAGCCCAAGGCGGATTGGTGTCAAGACCTTCAAAACACACCTTTGCCGCCTCGCGAACAGATTCACACAATTCCGAAGCGCCACTAGCCTTTGCAAACTTGGTGAGGAAGTCGTCAAACTTAACCATACGATCTTTGAATTCCATCGTTAAACTCCATAATGTTTTACTACAGCTTATATTCCGGACAAATCCGTCATCATGAATGCGCCCGGCGCTTCGCTGATAACCCTTGCTTCCAGCTTTTCGAGACGGGCGGCAGCCGTGTCAAAGATTTCCTTACCGTTGATGGTCAGGCCACCGGGCATCGTAAAGGTATGCTTCTTCAAGATGATACCGAGCTGTTCCTGGGCACGCCAAAAGGCCATGTCACGGAAGAGGATGTTGTTGTAGAGCTCGGATTTCTTGGCCTTCAAGTACACCTCGGCAACAGCATTCGTCCTGGACCTCGGGGTCGGGTAGATCCTCAGGAGGTGGTCCGTCGGGTGGAACTTGATGTGATACTGGGTACCGACCAGCTTCTTGACATCCTGCAAGTAGCGCAACGCACCGGAGTAGGTTATGAGGTCGAACTGGCCCAGGCCGCCAAGACCGGCACCGCCGACACCCATCAGGGATTCACCCGGACCCACGTCCCAGGCCATCATCGGGGAGAAGGTATTGCCGTAGCTGGGGTTTACCTCGATAACGTTGACCACGTTGTCCGGTACACGGTATTCCATGACACCCGGTAGAAGATGCAGGACCATGAGGTCGATATACTGGGCCTCGTCCACACAATAACGGTAGAAGAAGTCCTCGGTGTCCTCGATAGCCATGTGGACATGACCGAGACCGCGGTCTTCCTCCACGACCATTTCAATTTCCTGACACTGGCCACCCATCCTGGAAATGATACGGCGGACCATGTCATCGCGTGTGATATACTTGGCGTCCATGCCAGCAGTTTATAAACTTCCAGGTATGGAACCAATCGAGCTACTGCGCGTCAGCGTATTCAAAACAACGAACAACCCGGACCTGACGGATACAATCATCCGCATATTCGAGGTTGCCGGTGACGATACCGAAGTCGCCATGAGGTCCCTCGGGAACCTTGTCGGGTACGAGTTTGCCGAATTCATCATGCAGCTTGCCGACATCGCGTTCGACCGCGATCCCGCGCTGTGCATCGATCCTTCCTACAATGACGCCACGGTCGAGACCGAGGCCCGTCCCAAGCACCCGACCGGATGCTTCGTCCAGCCAATCATCGCGCAGGGAAATCCAGCAAAGGCCATGCGCGACGAGCAGCAATGGCAGCATATCAGGAAATTCAATCCGCTGTTGGAAAAGGAAATCATCAAGTTCAACAACATGAACGAGTTCGAGAAACTGATGTACCTGACTACCAGGGAAATGGCCCAGAAGTACCCTATCGGAAAGACTAGGCAATAGCCTCGACCGTGACCACCTGTCCGCCGTTATCATCGATTACCTTGAAGAAGCACTTGCGGTAAAACCCGAGTGCTTCTCTCAATACTACGGCACGCACATCATCATAGTTGATTAGAATGTATTGTAGGAGTTCCTTGCCGTATCCCTTGTGACGGCAATCGTGCCTGACCTCGAACGCGCATAGCTTCGTATTCAACGGATAGCCGTCCGGATCGACGATGCCCATCGCGACAACGCCTTCACCGGTGACCAATTTCAGGATGTAGCAGCCAGTGTAGTCATTCTTGGCACACATGGCCGATATTAGGGGGAAATCACGCGAGACGTACTCAGTGTCGAAATTCTCGGCGAATTTTTCTGTTACGATTTCTCTTGTCATGTAAACATTCGGGGGAAGGTATCGACTGTGCCAGTGAGTTCAAATTTTGGCGCATAGTCCTTCCACGTCTTGATAAAGTTTGAATTCTTTGAATGGCCGCCGGGCGGCACGGCAACTGGGATGTGCGGTCGTTCAATGGTGGACTTGAAGTCACCGGTAACACCTACGGCAAATACCTCGACTGCTACGCCGATTGAATCGACTTTCATTTTCACCTTGTTGCCCAGGTTTGCCGCGATATATTCCTTCACATCAGGGTGGTCGTCCGGGTTACCGAATGCCAGTGTGCATCTGTCGCACTTGAAATCCCAGCCGGATGGGACGAACTTGGACATCGTGTCGATGAGAATTTTCTTTGACTTCTCATCAAGGAAAATGCCGAAGTAGACGGCGTGGTCGCCTTCGGGAAGTTCCATCAGATGTTCGAGATTGAAATTGTATCGCCACCCGGCGCCATGTTCCTTGGTCCACTGGACCATAACGGAATCGCCGAGGTCATGGCCGGCCTTTTCCGACTCAATCCACTTGTGCCGGAGCATTTCTTCCTTCTGAGCAGCCATGATGTCGGTCATCTTCATCGAGGTACCTCTGAGGAAATATAATACGAAAATGGATGTACCGGCTACAAATTATCCGTTAAACTGCTGGTACTTGTAAAGAATGCCGGTAATTTTCTCATCAAAATCGGCAAAAATGTTCTTCAGCCCTTCCGGGAACTTACTGTTCTTGGCCACGGCATCGTTCATGTGGGACTGAAGTTCTTTGAGCTTGGCAATGACGGTCTCGTCATCGACTTTCACATCGGCAGCCGGCTTTCCGGTAAGGGAAACATAGGTTTCCGCCAACTTGTCGCCGGTGTCGCGGCAAAGGTCGTATGCTTCTTCGAGGAGAGTGTGCTTGTTCATCTTGTCCACTCCCCAGTGCATCTTGTTGAGACCGTTCGATTCATCGAGCAGCCAGTTGGAGAGCTCTTTCACGGTAGAGAAGGATTCACCCTTTCCATCCGCAGCTTCCATACGAGCAACCATGAGGGCGACACGCTTTGCAACCAGTGGATCGCCCGTAATCTTGGTGGCTGCTTCGGTAAGGATTTTTTTACTAACGGAATTCATAGCGAACCTCTTTTATACATCGGCAGTTTATATCGGATGCCTACCGGAAGCTACCCCAATCATTATGATTGAAGAATAGCGCTCCGGCAACAATGACCACGACAACAAAAATTATAGTAGGCATTTTAGGCTTCAACCGCCGGTTCTTCAACCGCCGTAGTGTCTTGCTTTGCAATCTTGACCCTGCGCCGGCGCTTCGGACGGGTCGATACTGCCACCTGGCCACCCATTTCTTCGCCAACGGAAATTCCGTTCACGTCGGACGGGGCCACCTGGGGTTCGATGACCACTTCCATGTTACCGGGAACATTGGGAGTGAAGATCGGTTCCGGCTCAGGTGCAGGTGCCGGGGGAGGTGTCATGCGCAATTCCTGTTCAGCAAGTTCCTTGTCCAACTTGGTCAGGAACTTCTTGTACTGTTCACGGACGGCATCGACGACGGCCTTCTGGTTGGACGAGAGAACAGGGCTTATCCCGGAAGTGGCAGCCTTCTGTGCGGCAGCGATAACGCGCTGACGTTCGATAAGTTCGGCCACGTTGCTATTGGGTTCAGGCTTCGCGGCAGTAGCAACGGGAGTCTTACGGGTAGCACTTGCAGCCGTCTGCTGGGCCTTCAGCAAGTCTTGCACTGTACGATTACCGGCATTGGGTTCAGGCTTTCTGTATGGTGCCGGCTTAAACTTACGAGTTGCACTAGCAGCCCGCTGCTGTGCCTTAAGAATGTCTTGAATGCTCATTCCCATTATGGTATCTTCCTTTTTGTTATAAAATTAGTTCCTTACGGTCGCATGGAGCGCATTATGTCCAAGGTTCCATTGGTGTCGGCGACCGGTTGTTGTTCAATTTGTTCCGGAGCTGCTTCCGGGGCGGGAGCGGGAGACATCCAGGAATCCCATCCACCGGACTGTGCCGGCGCCGCATTCTGTGGCATCGGTTGCTGCATGGGAGCCGGCGCAAGCCAATCATCCCACCCACCGGCCTGGCCACCCTGTGACGACGGGACGGTTCCGGATACAGACCACGGGTCATATTCAGGGGACATGTTTGGACCGGCTGCCGAACCTACATACCCGGACGGGCGCCCCCACGGGTCAAGGGGCTTCTTCGTATTAGTATCCTGTTCAGGCTTACGGTACGGATTGCCGTTATCGGGAAGTTCAAGGTCCTGCATCGAGACATAGCGCCACGGTACGAAGGTCTTGGTACCATCTCGACCCACATACTCTTCCGGGTTTTCCTTACGCATGATGCCACGCATGCCACCTTCCGGAACCTTGCCATCATATGTGCGGTCCTCAATATAGGCACGTTCCACATCACTCGGTTTCGGCTTTGCCGGCTTTGGTGGAACAGGTGCCGGCTTTGGTGCAGCACGCTTCTGCAGCTTGGCCTGCTTATCGGCCTCGCACTTCTTGCGCTGCATCTCGATTATCTCGGCGACCGTCATTAGTCAACCTCCACGGTCTTCAACGCCACCATGGTATCGTTGAGGTTGGTCTTCACGCCGAATATACCCTTCTTGCCATGGTCATACAGCACGAAGTAGAATGAATAAATCATCTGGTTGTCGAACTCAAATGTCTCCGTCTCGAACGTCCGACTCTGGGTCGTGGTGTGATAGGTGAAATACAGTTTGCTGTCCATCACGCCCCAGTCGAACCATACGCTTTCAGCGGGTATCACCGTACCGTCTTCAAGGGTCACCTCGTTCGGGTTGTACAGATACTGGAACAGCGTATCACCCGGAACACTTTCATGGAACTGCAATGTAGCCTTGAAGGTGTACGGGCTCTCGATTGTGCCTTCCTTGTTATCGCCGAACCAGTTCAGAATCTGGGACCAATAAAGCCTGGAATCGTCACCGGTCGGTGTGTCATATACATAACCGCCATCGGTATTCGTTCCGTTTCCCGGAGGAAGTCCCGGAATGAACTTGCGTGTATCGTCATTCACTGCAACGAAGTCTCGGCCTAGACCGCTCATGTCAGTCGCAACCGGGCTGTCTTCATCAAACGTGAGATGGATAAGGTCGAAAGACGGCACCTCCGCAGGACGTTCGATGTCATCGACAATGACCTGTTCCCAGTCGTAAATCGGAATGCGGTCACCATCAGCATCGAGGACGTATTCGCCATTCTCGTCCCTCTGGTAGCCCTTCAAGATTGGGTTGGTACCGATGTTGTTGCCGCTAGTATCAACTCCGCTAATCTCGTTGTATGTGAGCATGGCGTACCTGATGGTCTCGTCTGCCCAGTATTCCTCGCCATCAACCTCGCCGCGCCGGACGAGGGTCTTGGCAAATGTCTTCAACAGGGAATATCCTTCCCTGATGGACGGCTCCACGGTTTCCCATGCGCGGCGTTTCTGCTTGGCAATCTCGTCCGGGTACACCAGGATCTGCTCGACATCGTTGTACTGCTTGTTCACGATGAAGTTCATCTCGGCATAGCGGATTTCCGCAGGAAGCGCGTACGGCTTGTGCATCAGGCCGTGGGCTTCAAGCTGGTAGGTAGTCTTGTACTGCTGGAACTTTGAACCGGTATTGTCTGTTTCGTCTTCAAGACTGTCGTTCACTCCGGCCAGGAAGATTGGAACCGGCTGTTCAATCTCGGGCGCAAAGTCAAATTCTTTCAGGCGGACCGTTCTGTAATCGTTGAAGTAAGGTTCAATGTTTTCCTTCAACTGCGCGAAGTCGGAGAAATTGTTGGAGAGGACCGTGAGTTCGAACCTGAACACGGTAGGTTTCGGCTGGATGTCCCTAATCCAGAAGTCGTTGCGCCTGGAATAGATTTCCCTCGCGTATGTCGGCTGGACCAGGTTGCTGTCATCTTTCGATGTACTGACGAAACGCAGTCCCGCGACCGGCAGGACCTGCAGCTGCTGCTTGCTCATTGTGGAGCTCAACCAGTTGGCGAAGTCATCCGAATAGTGCGTCACGAGCTTGACCCTGACCGTATCCGCATATTCGGTGCGGTTCATGTCAGTGTACTTGTTCACGCGCAGGTTGTCGAACATGTCGTAGATGGCGACAAGCAGCTTCTCGATTTCTCTTACATAGTAGAACGGCGTCATTTCAGCGATAGATTTATATGTTTTAGCGGGTCGAACCTATAAGTCTATGGCGAGGTATCCCCGATGAAAGAAGAACTTGATAGGTATTTTAAGGAAGCAAAGGCATCGATCAAGGACCGTGTCGTACTGGAAAGTGTCATCACCGGCATGAAGACGGTGATTATCGAAGCAACCGGCGACTGCCCCTGCGGCGATCCCGACTGCAACGGCCACTGCAAGTACGGCCTGGAAGACGAGAAGAAAGAAGAACCGAAGCAGGAAACCCAGGAAGCCCCGAAACAGGAAGAAAAGGAAAAGACCCCGATGCAAGTCATCGAAGAAGCACGCGGGAATACCCCCAAGAAGGACTTCGTTCAGGCACTCCGCGAGGCCATTGAACAGGTCGATAAGGCGCCTCTGAAAGCAAGACTGAAACAAAAGCTCGAAAAGTACGCAAATTCCTAAGTAAATAAAAAAGGCCGCCCGGATGGACGGCCATAATTGTTCGCCAGAAGATTATTCAATCATCAGCTTGCGGGGCTGGGATTCCTTCTTCAACGGGACCGTAACGGTCAACACACCATCCTTCAACGCGCACTTGACATCGCCGGTCGAGTCGGCCTTTTCGGGAACCGCAACGCGAGCCTTCATCTTCACCTCGGTATCGTCGAACTTACGCACGGCGCTTACGGTCAAGATGCGACCGTTGTCATCGAACCCGATGTCAATGGCATCCTTCTGGACACCCGGCACATCAAACATGAACGTGGTCCCGGTCTCGGTCTCGGACTTGTAGCAGGCGATGTTGCCAACGGCACCATTGTCAGCGATTTCGTTCATCCAGTCACCGAAGCCCCTACCGAAGAAAGAACCAAACGGGAAAATACTTAATTCTTTGGACATTATTAACTCCTTTGTTAATCCTTTTGTTTTTTCATTGTTCCTATTGCAAAATGCGTGCCAATTATAAAAAGTGCCGATTTTTGAATAAAATCGACACTTTTTCATGAATTGTTTCAAGTTGAAACTTAGCGGAGCTTAATTTGGCCGTCGTAATCCTTCTGGGTAATCGGGGTGCTGCTGACGGCACTTGCGGTCGTGCAGAGCGTCCACTTCTTGGATTTGAGACGTTCAAGCAGTTCCTCCTTGGTGAGGAGGCCCTTTTCCTCGGCGGCCTTGCGGTCAGGTTCGGCACCCTTGCCATTGGGGTTCTTGATGATGTCGTACTCCATGCGGCGATAGTTCTTGGAACCGCGCCCCGGAGTATTGTTGATCATGTCATCTTCCTGGAACTTGTCCTGCACCTCGGCCAGCTTGTCCTCGGTGTGCCACCAGTTCTGCTCGTAGGCACGTTCAAGGAACTCGTCGGCCTTCCCGCTAGTAACGTCACCGACACCACGCGCCAGCTGCTGGACCTGCAAGAAGAGGTCATGACGATAGTCCGGATGGGTATCGAAATTGTTACCAATCATCCCTACTGCATCACCGTTGTTTACTCTGATTCCCATTTGGACACCTACGAAGCTAAATCTTTACGTCGTAAGTTTATAACTGTTCCATATCTTCGGGAAGGACATTGTCGTCTTCGACAGCCTTGTCCAGCCTCTCGACCTTCTGGATAGCCTCGTCGATTGTGTCCCCGGTAAGACCAGCATTCGCGGATGCGCCCCAGTGGCGACGCTGTTTCTCGCGCTTCACCATGCCGGCATACTGGTCGAACGCGATGCAGGAGTGCAAGATGCCCTCGTCAAGCGGAACGAACTGGACCATCTCGCTGCGCTTGTTGAGCATCTCCCACTTCTGGAAGAACGCGCACTTCACGCAGCGGCGGATGTAGTTGTACGGGTCGTTACTCTTTGCCGTCTTCGTCTTGGACGGGTCATAGTTGTGGATGTAGTTCAAGGCAAGAAGCAAGGCATGGCCTCTGAACTCTTCCTTCCATTCCGGAGTATATCCCGAGAAACGGGCGGAACCCAAAGTCTTCTCGATGACAATCTGGATAATCCTGGCAAGACGCGGATCCATCACCGGGCGAGGAATTTCCTTCGCCTTTTCCTTGCCGACTTCCTTGCAAAGGGCCTTGTACGGGAGCATCTTCTCGCGGTGTTCGACAAGGAGTTTCGTGAGATATGCCTTGTCGATTGTGCCATAAAGCATGGAGAGTTCGGTCTGGTTTCCATTCTCATCAAATTCCGGCTGCATCTTCGCGGGCATGCTTGCCTTTACCTTGGATGAGTAGTGCGTAACCTTGTTATCTTGGCTCATTGTAAAAATCCTTTGACTTCTATCCATAGGGAAAACTATTCCCTAATGTGGCATAGAGTTCCAAATGTTGCACAGGCGCCCCTTGGAGAGGGCTTCGTTATAGAACTTGAAACCCCAGGTGTCCGGTGTCGGAAACGCTTCGGACATGACCGAACCGGTCTTCTCCGCATCGGCCATATCGGCGCAGGTTGTTCTCAGAATAGAGGTGTCGGTATAGACCCTGGCGCTACACATGGTCGTGGTGCACTTGATAGCCCAGCTGGAATAAAGCGTCTTCTGGTTGAGTACATGGGTGTACGAAACCTCATCGGTTTCAGGATCGACCATCTTGAAATTCCATGTATCGTCGAACAGCCCGAAACCGGTAGCCAGCTTTCCGCCGTGGTTGATGAACCAGGCATCTTTGGTCGTCTCGGTAGCGGGTTTCCCATCTTCGCCAATGGGAATGATTTCGACATTTTCGTCCACATTCTCTTCACCGGCAATGCCGCTGGTGCAGATATGGTACACATAGTAATTCATTCCAATATCGTAGCGACCGGCGCCGATGTAGGCATACAGATGCCAACGCTCGTCACTTTCATCATATTGCCAGAATACGATACTGAATCCGTTGCGGTCCCTTGACGAGAAGGCCGTTTCATTATCCACATTGTACACATGCTTGCAACGGCAAATCTTCATGCCATTCGGAGCGACTATGACTTCATCCCCACACCCGAACCTGTCATCCTTGATGTCCACGCGGTGGTCGGCATCATAGTTCTCCACTTCCTCCATACAGGTTTCCCTGACCGGATCGCCGGCGGTGCGGCGGGTGTCCTTGACAAGGTCCGGGTCGGCATCGGCTGAAATCTTATAATCAGTAACGTCCACTCCCTGGGACGGGAACAGGCTGCCCTTCAAGCCGCATGTAATCTTGACAGTACGGGTTGCACGGGCCAAATAGCATGCACCGTTCAAATAGTAGTACCAGATGTGGAAGATATTCTTGCCATTATGTTCACAAGTACAAAAATCGATATCATTCTGCACCACTACAAAATCATCACCCGAAATTGTGGTGCCACTGTGTGAAGGAATGGTATCGGAACGCTGTATCCATTCGGCACATGTCACTTCCCACACACCGTTAGTGCCATCACTCTGATTGGTCAAAAGAACCGTGTCACCCGGTCGTACGATCGTATTGCATATCTTCTGGGTACCATAGCGTTTCTCGGTGGGCACATCGCTGTCGCATGCGACAGTAACCTTGTCCTTTACATGGACACCGAGATCCGCGATGATGTTGGAGTCAACCGGAAGCGGCTCCTGTTCAGGGCGCTGGCACGGGTTGTAATACTCGTCATATCCGGCCTGCCCATCAAGATAGGATTTAAGACCAATCCATTCCCCGCTTTGAACAATCCAGAGGCCGTTGCTGCCATCAAACTGCTTATCCAACCACACCAGGTCGCCTTCGGATAACGCAACACCATCAAGCGTCAGTTCACCGGACTTCTTTGGGAGGTTGTGGGAGTATTTGAGTTTCACTCGGTAATATGCGAGCTTGGAGCAATCCGTATCTGGCTTGATGCGGAAATAGATGTTGCTTCCTAGGGAGCTGGTCACTCCGCCACTTGACGGTGTCTTGCTGTCGGAGTCATAGTCATCCTTGACCAGTTCAATTTCGGTTGAGTAGAAGCACTTCGGATCAACCGTAGCCATCATGCCGCCAGGCGTCTGCTCGCTCAATTCCTTGCTTTCGCTGTCAAACCGATACCTGATGAGATACAGGTTATTGTTCCAAGCAGTCGAAAAATCGGCGGAACCAGCTTCGATACTGTTGGCGCCACATTCTCCATAGCCAAGGTTCACCGCATAGGTGCCGCAAATTTCGGAACAGGTAGAATCCAGTGCAACGAATGGCTTGCCGAATATGAATGAAATGGTATCATATTCCCCATCTTCGCCATAGGTGCGATATAAATCCTTGCCGGAAAGGGAAACGCACGTACCATCCGGCTTGTCGAGAAACACAATCAGGTCGTCGTTGAAGTCATGACCATAAATGGTGACATATTCAGTCGTGCCGACCTTTGTTGCGATGTTATCGATGTATTGTACGACGGGCTTCTTGACATCACTGCCCTTGCCATAGACGGCAAAGGTTCCCTTCCAGTTGCCGTGCTCGCCATACTTATTGGTAAATTCAATATAGACGGGGACCTCGTACCGGATCATGCCGGAGACGGTTTCCTCGCCTTTCCACACTACGTTCCACGATTCGTCAATTCCGCCATACCTGGGCAGGTATTCCACCTCAAACCGTTCATAGATTTCGGGGTCATCGGAATCGATACCGGCACCGGTTATGGTGATGCCAATATTTTCATCCAGCACAGTAAGAATGCCCACCTGGGCAAACGACTTGACATTGAATACACGCGGGGTAAGGCCGAACATTAAGTTTACCTCAGTTTGGCAATCTGGGCTGCATAGTTCTTCAACTTGTCAACAATTGGCTTACCACCGGCACGAACGGTCTCGACGTACTTTGCACGTGTAGGGGGAATCCATTCTTCCGGGAATTCCAGAAGCTTGATGACACGAAGCATTTCATGGTAAGTGGCATCGACACTCTTCGTGACGACAGCACCGCCGGCCCGGACTTCGGAAAGTTCAGGGTCGATACCGTTCAACTGGTTGATGAGGGCATCATACTTGTCCACGGCCGCATCGGCCTGAGCAGCGTCCATCACATCAGAAATGGAATTAGGATCTCGGTAGCCCGGAGAAACCCACCCACCCTGGTTCGGCTGCTGTTGCTGTTGAGGGAAGTTCCCCTGCACATACCCAGGGCCACCAAATTCAGCACCCATCTGGTTGTATGGGTAAGGATTTGGCGCATAATTTCCACCGGGCATCGTCATTTGCTGGGGAGGGAAACCTGGCTGTGCCGGTGGCATGGAACCGGGACCCATTCCCGGAATAACGAGACCGGGTTGTTGCTGCGGCTGGTTGTAATCTCTCTGAGAACGCATAAATACCTCTTCTACAGTTTATAGCCGTCACCGAGGACGGTACCGTATCCAGGGTAAAACTATCTCTTTGTTACAAAACAAGAAAGGCGGCACGAATGCCGCCTATGTTTGTCAATTTATGACACTGTTGACTACCCGAAACGGCCACCGATGCCCAGTTCGTCGTAGGCAGCCATCTGCTTCATGGCAAGTCCAACGTCATCAGCCGGTTCGGCATTCTCCTCACGAATGGATTCGAGAGTGACAGTCGTGCCCTGGAGCCCGATTTTCTGCGGTTTCAGGCCACGGCCAACAGATTCGACAAAGTTGCGCTGTGCGGCTGTCTGCTTCTGCTGGACAGGGTCATCGTTACCATTGAAGTCCAACTGGAAATCGTCGGCATCCTTGATGGCATTGCGGATCTTGTCCATGTTGATATCGTTCGGATCAGGATCGACATCGAGGACAAAACCATTCTGGTCATCGATGAGATGAGAGTTGATGAATGCAGTGACAGTTTCCTTGGTGATTTCACGTTCATCATGACCACGGAAATGGTCGAGGACATTGTTGACCGTATTGGGGTCAAGACCCTGGCAAAGATTGAGAACTTTCTTTTCAGCATTGGCCTTATTGAGACGGTCAGTAAGTTCCTCATGCTTGATGTAATTCTCTTTCAATTCAAGATTGACCTTGGCCAATTCACGCTTCAAGTCCTTAACAGTCTGTGTATCACCAAATCCGTCAACACCAAGAGAGTTTTCAAGAATAGCGGCAACGCCTTTCAAAGCCGCATACATCTTGGTATTGATAGCATCGGTCTGCATGTTTGCCATGCACGACTCTACTGCGGCGTTGATTTTATCTTCAACTTTGTTGTTAACGGATTCAAGTAATTTGGAGAACTTCTCGGCAGTCTTTTTAGATTCTGCCTTGACACCGGCCTCCAACCTCGACTGGTAGTCCGACTCGATTTTGGCTGCAATACCTTCTGGCAATGAGCCAATCTCAGCTTCTGTCAATATCTTTTCCAGCACCATATTATCCCTATCTCATCTGGCTCAGGTACCCAATGAGCGATTCACGGTTATAGCTGCGATACCCGGTGGATATCAGGGTCCTGTTGTATGCCACTTCACGGCGCAGCGAATTGATTGATTCGGTGAGGACTTTAATCGGCTTTTCGACAGATTCGCGCTTCGCATTGAAGATTGCGCTCTGTCCGAAGCTCGGGTTGCCAACTACATCAACGGTAATCATCGTGTAGTTGTCGGCAATCTGCTCGTATTCTTCGCGAGTGACCGCATTCACCTTCTTGACCGTATCACCTGCGCCACGGAGAGAATAGCCAGGATGATAGCCAATCTTGATGAGGCCAGCCAAGTCGTGTCCAGCATCAGTATCCTCAGCAACAACCATGCGGCATTTGAGCTTGTCACCTTCCATGTGAAGGTCCTCAATGACGGCGCAGGTCTTCTTCAAGTTCATTTCAAAAATCGGGTAGTCGCGGGGCTTGCCTTCCTCGTCCAGACGCGGATGGTTGAGTTCCGCAGCGAGACGACCGTAGGCAACATAGTCACGGTTCAGGCGTTCGACTTCCCTGGCGATGATTTCGCGGGGGTAGTCACGCCCGTTAATACCGACCACTCCACAGACGATGGCGGTACCTTCGATAATCAGGCGCTTGACGGGCTTGCCATCAAGGCCGATACGTTCACCGATATGAGAGGTGGATCCCTCAAACACCGGTGTCTCGAAAATGCCCATATTGTTAGTTATTGCACCCATTTTTCGACTCCCCTGAATTACCCAAACTGAGGCTCCTGGTCAGACAGCATACTTTCGAACACGGCCTTGCTGGTCTCCTCGACCCGGCGCTTGAACTGGCTTTCGAGCCTGGCACTGACGATCCGGTTGATTTCCGCGTCGTCGTTGTTGAACAGTGCCGTCACCAGTCTCTGTGTTTCTGCTTTCTGCATTCCATTTACCACGATTTTCCAGTAAGTTTATAGCCGTTGATGAGTTTTTGCGCAGGTATTGACTGCACAGAGGGTGCATTTTGCCACTATAAACTATTCTACATGATGGTACAGTGCGCACTTTTCGAGGATGTTGAGACAAGCATAGCCAAACGCCCCTCCGAATACGGGAAGGGGTATATCGAAGAACGGTATAGGGTATTTCGCAACCAGTTCTTTGAAGGAGATGCCGGAAACCTGCCGGCCATGATACCGATAGGGTTCTCAAAAAGGGTCAGGGCACTGGGCCACTGCAGCTGCCGAGTTCAAATCTTCTTTGGGGTACCGGAGGTACTCAAATGTGAAATCATGCTTTCGGACGCATATGATTTCACACCGAAGAAGCTGGATGAAGTTCTCATCCATGAAATGATACATGCATATCTCGATTACTCGGACGACCTCAGGGATGTAAAGGAGACCCATGGCCCAAGGTTCCAGGAATGGTGTGACCGTATCAACGCAAGATCCGACTATCGCATCACGGTAGTAAACGATACGCCGATTACCCTCAACAATGGCATGGCCAACCGCATAGCAAACGACGGGACAGTCCTTCTTGCTGCCCGCGACTATAAACCGGGCGAGACGGCCATATCCAGGGTTGCCGAAAAGGACCTTAGTTGGGCAATTCCAAAAGCCACCAAATGGCTGAACAGGCCGATTGTGGCCTACGCATGCAGTGATGCCAATTTCAAGGGAAAATTCGTTACAGGAAGGTCAACACTCCATGGAAAGATATTCCCGAATGCTACCGTGGACGAAATGATTGAATCCGGCATTATGCGGGAAATCCAGCCCCCCAAGCCAGAAGCTCCACAGACCGCACTCTTGTTGGCATGGCCATGGCGAAACGGTGTCGGTTACTCACTCGTAGTCCCAAGACTTGAATACGATGCGGCGAACCGCATCGAGGACATGATGAGGCGAAATAACGTAAGCGAACCGATATCCAAGTATCATCTCAACAGTTACTTCAGCGCATGGGACGGCTCACCGGTAAACTCGTCACGAAAGATTCGATACAGAATCCTGGACAAGGAGCGTTTCAACGATATCGTGAAGTCCGGTGGCATTACCTACATAGAGGATGTCTAGGCTTCTTCCCAACCATCCTGTACCATCTTAGGCTTCAACTTCTTAGATACCGCCCCGGTACCCTTGCACAGCGGGCACTCGGCATCACGGTATGACCAGTCGGCGCATCCAGTTGAAACGGCAAGCATATCGGTGGCATACTTTTCCCTGACCGTGCCGGTGCCGTTACACTGCGGGCATATAAAACCGAGTGGACTGAATGTAGCCAGTATCTTGCTTAGCTTGACATCACCATGACGCTTCATCAATCGCATAACGGCATAGAAATCACTCGGATACTTTAATTCATCGGCATTCATTGCCTGTGCGCTTTGGGCGACTTCCGCTTCGCGCTGAATGTCCATGAGGTTGTAGCTGCGCTTATTGCGAGCCCAGGCTTCTTCGTCTGAAACCATCGCAACACCCTTTATTACAGTTTTCTTTCTTTTCATACAACAGGTAACTCCGTTCTCTTGAAGTGTTCATTCACATACGTCATTGACATTTTCATGAAGTTCATCATAAGTGCCCACGAATCCCGGTAACACCTAGGCGGAACCGGCTTATTCTTCCGTATCATATACTTCTTCACCAAGTACATCATCCGATTGAGCACGGCAAGCCTATACTCATATAGATACCCGGTTGTCTTGGTTGGCCCAAATGCTCTGAACCAGCATTCAAAAGCAAACCGGGAAATCATGCGCTGATGCTTACTAACCTCATGTCTCCGTAGAACCCGTTCAACGATTTTCCGGCGCCGGTAAAATGCGTCATCATCGGGTCGGGTATGAATCCAGCGTTCACGCTCGGTGCCATCAAGCGCAATGTATTTGCCAAGGAATATATCCTTTGGTTGGGTGTACTGGTACGGAATGCCACGCACCGTCATGTAGCGATAAAAGAAAGGCGATCTTGATTTCATATTGTAAATGTAGCAAAAATGGACCGCCAATGAAAAAGACGGTCATCGAAATGACCGTCATTTTTTCAAATGTAAACGTAAATTTACGACTGTTCTTCTGGTTTCTTAGGTTTAATGGTCTTGCCAGGCACAGTTCCAGTAATCTTACGCTGCGCACCGGATGGTGCACTTACCGTCATTACCTTACCAATATCATTGATAAGGGTGTCGATAGCATTCCATGGATAACCGGCGAGCGGGCATTGCTTTCCAAACAAGATGGAACGAATCATAGTAACGAATTCCGGATCGATTGCCGCATAGGTGTAATCGGATACATTATCGTTGCATGCTTCATCGAATGCACCGGGCAATCCGCTGACAATGATGTCGATGTAATTTCCCAGATTATCCTGTACTGCTCTAATGGCGCTACTGAGCACTTCGTTTTTCAGTGCCTGCGAAATGCCGTTGTACTGAGCCGGCGTCATCGAGCTTCCATCAATGAGGCTTTCACCTTTAGCAATCTTGTCCATGATTGTCTGGTCACCATTCAAGATACCGCCAACGATTCCGCCAACGCCATTTCCCGGAGCACCAAACAGGAGATCCATTACATACCGGGTAGCCGTTCCACGAGGCAATCTCGGAATAATAGCCAGATATTCGTCAAACGAATTCTTAAGTGTCTCGGCATTCTCCTCAATCATTGCAATGAAGTCAGTCGGGATTTCATACGGTTCCTTGCTATTGAGCGAGTTTACATCGCCAACCCACAAAGTTTTCATCATTTCATCGCGAACATCTTCATCGCTCGGACCATTATCCTTGGTATATCCGGCTTTATGAAGCAGTTTGCCCGGTTCCAATTCGGCATCAGTATCTAGGTTGAACTTCTTCTTTGCGGTAAGTTTGTTAATCGCAAACAAGCACTGCTCCAAGGTCTTGATTGGGAGTGTGCCCAGTTCAGGATACTTGTATCCCTTATCACCGAGCATTTTTATGATGCGCTGCTGTGCATCGGTTTTGGTATTTGAATCCTGGTCTTTGATTTCCTTTACCGAAGCACCGATTTCGGCGGATGCTTCCTCATCTGAACCGGAAATCTTTCGGCCATCCTCGGTGTAGTTCGCAGCAAGATGACCGCCATGGCCTTCGATTTCATCATCGTAGTCATCGGCCTCTCCACTTTGAATGGCATCTTCATTACCCGAGACCGCGGCACGAAGAGCAGTATCCTTCGAAGTGTCCTTTTCCTTTGTCCTTTTGTCGAAATTGTTGCCCAGGACATCATCATCGGTCTGGAATGTCTGGGTCTGTGCAGCGGAACGATATTGTTCCACATATTCTTTAAGCTGCGCCTTGGTTGGCTTAACCTTGTTCAGCTCTGCCGTCTTTTCTGCCGGCGACAGGGCACCCAAGTCCTCGCCTGGATGGTCATGCTGCCAAATCTTTTCCGTCAATGCCGATATTCCCGACATCTTCAGATCCATGCCTTGAACATCGACATTCTTTTCCCTAATTTGCTTCAACAACCATTTGCGGGTGAGGTATGGCTCATTTCTCGAAACCAAGTTTTCGAACGAGCTCCCCTCCATGGTCTTTCCATCAACATTGACCGATACATATTCACCGGATTCCATGAGAGCATTGGCGACACCTATTATCGCCTCGGCCTGGTTGTAATCCAACCCCATCTCGAAGAGGGAGCGACGCATGGCATCATCCCGACTCTCGCCGATTGCGCGACGGTATTCCACCGAAACATTAGGTTCTACGGCGAACTGGTCATACGGGACATAGTCAATCCACGAATCAAGCGCATCAAGCACATGTTCCTTGAACTCTTCCGGAGTGCCGCTACCGACCTCCTCCGTATCATCACCGCGGTACATCGTGTAGGAAACGGTTCCATCGCCGTTGTCAGTACAATCGGCGAGTTTTTCCGAACTGTCCGGCAGCGACACTACAATCGAGCCATCCAGTTTCTTGGAAACGGTCGTGCCGCTCTTGGCAAGCAGGTCCGAGATGCTATCAAAGATTTCTTCGTTCATGGCAATGTCCAAAAATGTTTCTTTTCTGGCAGTTTATATGGGGCCGAGGTGTCCACCCAGGTCCCATCCTTTACAACATGGTGTTCTATGCGTATATTATCGGACGCGACTGCCAACGATCCGGCCTCGTACGCAAAAGCAACCATGAATATCATGATTGCTATGAAAAGTAGTAGAAATTGCTTGGTCATACTAGGATGGCGCTCCACCACCGCCGGAATCAGAACCACCACCGACACCGTCGCCGGCATACACGCCGTTCTGGTTATTCGGGCATGTTATCGAGTAGCCGCACTTCATCGGCATGTGGTTCAGGGAAACAGCCCATTCCATCGGATTGGGAAGGTTCGCCTGTGCCCGCTTAATCATGTCTTCAATGGGTACCGACTGGAAAACATCCGTCTTGTACTTTCCGAGGCCGGTCACCTGTCCACCGGAAATCAGGTCAGGCACTTCCCACTTCGCCTCACGGGTTTCCGCACCAATATCCCTTGTACAGTGGCCGCTAATGGTGTTTCCGCCATCGGGAAGCACATCGGGCGCCGACGTACCGGAGGTGTTCGAAGCGCTCGGGACAATATGGGTAAAGCCCTTCCAGTCGATGACGGCATTCTGCCGTATCGAATCCGGAACCATCAGTGGCCGGAAGTAGTTGCCTTCACAGAGGGCGCGGAATGTCTCGGCAGCGGCCACCACACCACGGTCGCCGGTAGCCTCAAACAGGCCCTTCATGAATTCAAGATACTTGATTGCCGGAACCATTGACTACCCCTGGGTATTAGGAATCTGCTTCTGGTTTTGCTCGTTGAGAGTTTCCTGGGCATCATGTTCCTTGTCCAGTTCCATGAGCGTCGTCTTGGCAGCCTCGGTGGTCTGGTCAAGTTGCTTCTGGGCCTGCTCGACCTGCTGTTGCTGCTGGGATGCCTTAGTTGCAATATCGGCCAGGATCTTGGCGCTTTCCGGATTTTCCGTAATCGCAGCAGGGTCGATGGCAACATCGTTTTGACTGGTACCGCCATTCTGCACCTGGGTAGATGATGTCTGGGCAGTTCCAGCATCTGCCTCAAAAATGCAGTCATATGCGGCAGCGATGGCGTCACCCATGGAAGGGACCGCAACACATGCTTCAAAAATTGTCTTTTTGAAATCCATAGTAAACCTCGAATGACAGTTTATAACAAAAATGCCTCCCGTAGGAGGCTAGTTCCTGAAAGAAATCAGGACGATGCAATTTTATGGTCTCCACCACGGGGCCCATGGCCAATACCACCGGTAATGAGGGTCAGGTGGAAACGGGCCGCAACAGCAGCACGGAGGTGGAGGAGGGGGAGGCTGGTTTGGGATGTAATATGGATGACAAACATGCATCATCCAGTCGACCGGGCGTCCAACCATATGTTCCAGAACGGGCCTTGGACGGATCGGTCCATGGTTCCGATAGTAGTCTGGGTCACGTTCGACACCGAAATACCCGTAGTCCCCAGTCTGATAGCAATCCACGGTAGCCATAATTATTTCCTCACTGCACGTTTTCTTGGGGTACTCCTCACTTTCTTCTTGACAGTCGTTTCATTGGGCATCACAGAAATCAGCTGATGAATTGTGTGAACATAAGAATTGCCCCCGAGCTTCTCATACGCAACATTCAGGTGCTCAAAATTCTCCCTGTCGTTTTCATAGATGAAACCGCGTTCGATGGAACGGTAGTAAATTTCAGTGAGTTGATTGCGCAGGGTTGCTTGGAGGGCTTCCTTCATCAGGTCAAGTTCGGCTGTGATTGCTTTCTTGCTGGTGAACTGCTCAAGTAGCCAGTTACGAAATGGCTTAACGAACGTGCCCAGCGCAATGAGCAGGCCCGTCACCGATACTATAAATGCTGATATCATGTTAAGTTTCAGCGTGATGAATTCTATAGCTTCCATTAAAAACCTCGGGATTGGCTTCGACCGGAAGTTTATATGTTTACCATAGAATTTCCCTATTCAATGTGACCAGTTCCACCACAAATCGGGCATGCGTCGCCAGTAAAGGAATCGACTCCGGTGCCGTCGCAGTGGGTACATATTCCATCTTCCAGTTCATCCCGCTCATCACTGAAATCGTAGCCTTCGCGGTCACGTTCCCAGGTATGAGACGGAATTTTCCTGAAGTCATCCTCGTCACTGAAATTGCCGCTGTTTGCTCGATACCCAGGACGTTCATACCGGAGGATGATTTCCTTCATCATCGGGTGACGGACAATATCATCGACACCAAGTTCAACGAACCCGATACCGCGGACACCGTCAAGCAACCTGATGGCATCATTGAACCCGGATGTTGCCTTTTCCGGCAAGTCGCACTGGTTCGGGTCACCGCAGATGATCATCTTGGAACCGCGACCCAGGCGGGTTATCATCATCTTCATCTGCATCGGCGTGACGTTCTGGAATTCATCGCACACGATGTAAGACTTGGCCAACGTCGAACCACGGATGTAGGCCAGTGGACATACACGCACCCTGTCATAGAAATCCACCGGTGCCGGTACGTCCTTCGCGCTGGCACGCATGCGCTTCTTTTCCTTTGCAGTCATGGGTTCGCGCTTGATGACTTCCTTCTCCGCATCATGCTGTTTTGGATATCCCTTGATGATTGCAATCGCGTCTTTTAGCGGCTGCATATATGGCGCCACTTTCTCATCCAGAGAGCCGGGTAGGAAACCCAACTCCTCACCGCCGGTAACTACTGGCCTGGTAAGTATAAGACGTTCATATTTACCATCATCTATACCGTCAATGCCAACCCATGTGGCAATGGCGGTCTTACCGGTACCTGATGGCCCTGATACGAATATGATGTCATTGGAATTGATAGCATCGACCAATTTTTGTTGGCCAGGTGTCTTCTCGAAAATCGTGCGCCCATTGCGATCGCTGATGATTGGTCTCCCGCAAAACTTGGTATCCATGCGATAGAGGTCCCGTCGTTGTCGTACGGCGGAATTGCCGCACCACTTACAGCTTATAACTACTTCTGATACGCCTCGATAACCTGCCCGATGGTCTCAAATGCCTTATTTTTACCGTCTTCCGGCTCGACTACCCACTTTTTCGTATCATAATCGTAGCGGAAAGGTATCTTCTTAATCACATCCTTGTCACGGAAGATGAGTTCATCATCCTGTTCACCAACATGCTTGGCGATAACTCCATCTGCCTTGATGAGGAACGCGCAGTCACCGTATCCAAGATCGTAATGTTTCAGATAAGAGCATCCGACCGGGAGGGCGAACAGCCACCCCTGCTTGCCCCTACCGCCATCATACATGGTCGTGTAAGCCAGGTGGTCAAGTACGGTCGTGCCATTGGCAAATCCGTTCTTCTTGATTTTGGGATACGCCTTATCGTTGGTGAAATGAACTGCCCAGGCACCTTCCTGGATATGGGCATCCTTGAAATAGTTAAACGCCCTGCGCGTAGTGTCGATGTATCCCTTGGAATCCTTGATGTCGCTGTCGGGTTTCTTCCCGAGATACTTGTTCAGTTGCTTCATCTTTCCATCGACCGCTTCCATCGCACTGCCATAGCCGGAGCTGTATGCGTTACGCACCGTTTCCAGCACTTTCGGGTCAATCGCCGCCTTCTTTTCTTCAGTCGGATTCTTCGAAGCGGAGTTCACATACGCATCGCGGAACTCGCCGGATTTCAAGAACTTCTCCCATGGATAAATACCATGTCGAGTAACGAACACTTCGACCATGGCCATGTCATTCTTCAACTGAGAAAGCGCATAATCCCTGTTGCTGGATTCGCACAGCGGGATTATACGATGACGGGTAACACCTTCGGTAATGTCATAGATTGACAATATGGATTCAACGAGGGCACGATGTTGCGGACTGATCTTGCATACCGAGTCCATGATGTTCCTGTATGCAGAACGGTGTTCGTCGCGAATTTTTTGGGGGTTTACCCTGATATAGTCATCCATCAAGGTTCCGCGCTTCTCGGCTTTCTTGAAATCGGGTGTCTGGCGCATCAGGTTGAATTCGCGGTTTCCGTATGTTTTCAAGAAATAGGTAATGTCATCACATGCCTGCAAGAAACGATTGTAGTCATGCTCCCAGGTTTTGCGGTCATTGTCAATAAGGTACTCCCTGGCCTTCTGCTGCTGAGGAGTAAATTCGCGCTGTTTGAGACCAGAGGTGCTTCCTTTCGACTGCTGCGGCTGGGATTGCTGCGGCTGATGGGTATTGGCATAAGCCTGCTTGGAGTCACCGGCAAAGCCAGCAATCTTGTTTTTCAGGTTGCCAGCAAGGGCCTTGGCGCGGTTGAAGAAATTGCCGGTGCCTTCCAGCACCACGTATTCCTTGATTGCGCATTCAATAAGCGGTCGATTGCTCTCGTTAGCAAGCGAAACAAGCGAGTTGATGAATTGCCTATGTCTCAGTTCCATGTCGTTCTTCCTCTACAGGTTCCAGTTTATAGGAAAAGGGGCGCCCGAAGGCGCCCCTACCTCAGTGAGGTATATGGGAAATGGCTTACTTGCTCTTCTTGGATTTCGGAGCAGACTTCTTGGACGTCTTGGTGGACTTGGTAGTCTTCTTGGTGGTCTTGGTCTTCTTTTCATCCAATTTGAGCCCGTGCTTCAAGGCAAATTCCTTGGAAAGAACCGGCTTGGCCTTGTCCATGTCGGCAACTTCCTTCAATGCCTTTTTGAGTTCCTTGCTGGGAATGTCGGTCTTCGGCTTGCTGCGGCGGGCAGTCTTCTTTTCAGCGACCGGGGAAGCCGTGGCCTTCTTTTCAACACGCCTACGGGCTGGCTTCACAGGAGGAACCGGGTTCGGATCCACTGCGATTGGACCGGACGTAATGGCCGGTTCCTGTGTGAGCTGCGGACCGGCATCGTTCACCGGAGTGGCTCCCACGCTGAGCTGTTCCTGTTCGGGCTCTTCAACCTGGATGCGGTTGCGGCGACGAACCACGTAGAGCGGAATGCCGAATACGACAAATATGACGGCGACCGCGATAAGGGTAATGATAGCTTCTCCTGACATTTTTAACTCCTAGGATTAAGTTTTCAGGTATCTGCAGGAAAACTACATCATTCGGGTTATATAAACTGCATTTTATGGCACGCAAGAATAAAAATACTACCGAAACCGAAAAAATCGACATCAATCCCGATGTCATCGAACCGGTTGTGACCGAAACGCCCCAGGTTCAAAACGAAACGGCACCACAGAAGCCTGTGGCGCCAAAGACTGCTGCGCCGGTACCGAAGACCCCCGTGCCTCCGAAGAAGCGCATCCGTATCAGGCCCAGTCAGAAAAAGAAACTGTCGGTGGCGGTGCTATGCACTAACCCACTGACAAGACGGTTCATTTAAGGGAAGGGTGGTCAAATGACCACCTTTCTTAGTCTTCGCCTTCTTCGTCAGTATCTGCAATCGGGGTAAACACGACCGGGTTTTCGTCAAGGGAATGGATTTCCAGCTTGATAGGAATGAGCACCTTCTTGCCGGTCTGCGGATTTGTTTCCTTGCGCTTGATCCATTCTTCCAGAACATCGTTCGCTTCGTCGCGGTTCTTGATGCCGTCGATTGTGCACGTCATGTTCTCTTCGACACCATCACCGGTATTCTTGCGGGTATGGGTGAAGGTCGCCGTATTGGCAATGCCGGAGAACGTGACCAGGTGTTCCAGTTCGGTCCCGAAATCGACCTTGATGAACACGCCGTAATCACGGAGGTCGGCCTTTACGCTGCCCAGCGGGAAGCGGATGTTGATGTCCTCGACACCGAAAGTATTTTCGAGGACTTCGGCCATTTCCTTGGAATCGGAAGTACCGGTAATCTTCAACTTGAACTTGGTGACGGTAGTGTCCTTGACGACGGTCGGGGCCATGGACATGAGGGTACCGATGGCGGTAATTTCGAGCTTGTTCTTAGGCATTGTTCTAGTTCCTGTTTTTGTTGTTTTATGAAAATATAGCAAAAAATGTACCGTTTTGGATATAAGTCTGTAGAAAAATTGCGAGAATCCCATGCCACTTGACAATAAAAATGCATTCGGAGAACCGGACAATACCGAAACCAGGTATTCCGGTCTCGTCGATCAGATTGACGCGCTACTGTGGATGGAGCACGACAATGGCAGTCTGTCCCAGGAACAGCTTGACCAGCTCGCTGACCTACGGAACCAAATTGAAGTATATGGCGAACGTGCCGAAGGATGGGTAAAGTCATGCGACCGCGCACTGGCCGGAAAGCCCGTTTCCGCCAAATATGAATCCATGATGGGCTTCTACGCCAAGTTTGTTAATTCCTTCGACTGTCCGCAGGTGCTGGCCGAGACCGCTACCAAGTTGTTCAAGGAAGTTCTTGTCGAAGCCTCCCAGTCCAGCACGGTGGCCGAGCAACTCCGCCAGAAGGTCGGGGCTAACCCGCATGAAGCCCAAGGCGTCAACGTATTCGGCATTAGCGGCGATGATGGACTCCCCCAGGAAGCTACCGTCGATAAGGAAATTTCCGATGCCATGGTAAGCGGTTCCTTCGATGCGCTTGGCGATGACATTACCACAACCGACCCGAACGGCTTTGATGAAACCGCGATGGGCTTCGGCAGTTCCGAACTAGATACTTCCGGAAACGAACTGAACCCGGATGACTGGGCTGCCGAGGAACCGGCTCCCGAGGAAGGTGCTACGGAAGGCACCTCAGAAGAAGGTAATGAAACAGAAGTCGGTACCGAACCGGTAGCCGAGGAAGGCGGTACAAGTGAGGAAACCAATACTGCCGATGCGGACGGTGATTTGGAAACATTAGATATTTAACAGGAGACAACCAATGAAATCAGAACAAAAATTCAATACCTTCCTTGAAAGTGTATGCAAGATATCCGGCCACATGGATATGCTGCCTATTCTTCAAGAAGGTTTCCAAGCTTTCTGTGAGGCATCGAACGTCATCTATACCAAGGCTAAACTGGAATCTATGTTTAATGCATCCGGTGATTCACACTATCTAACCGCCGTGATAGAATATATCATTGACAAAGCTGACGACGGTACACCGTTGAGTGATGCTGAATATGCCGCAGTTGGCTTATTGGATACTCGCAGCACTGGATACGACAAACGGATAAGCTCCGGTCTGGCTGAAAAATATGACAAACTCAAACTACCGTTCCGTGACATATACGAGGACGTTCTTTATATTTCAAAATCCTATCCAAATGCTGTTGCTGCAGGAAAGAAAGTAATTTCTGCAGCTATTTCAGACTTCGAGGTAGAAGAAGACAATTAGCACATTAAGCAGCAACGGCCAGAGGAATCGCCGGACGCATGGCGAAAGTCCTGTGACTCCGCAGGTACACCATCCTAGCCCAAATCTTGCCTAAACGGGTTTCCTTTCCTACGGAATCCCCGTTGACGTGTAGGATGTTTAGCCATGCGAGATAGTTGTCCAGATACTTGGTTGCGAGCCCGCAGAACTGCCTAATAAAATCCTTGAACTTACGGTGTTAGGCGTTCACGTGTTGAACGCCGAATCAGTTTATGGAGTGCCTCTTGGAGTTAATCTGGATTATTCTAGCAATACTTTGGGGGCACACAGCCAACTTAAAAACCACCGGTTCTCCGGTGGTTTTCTTTTTTTAGTTTGCGGTAATGGTAGGATTGATTTTCGACCGTTCGTTCTTGTCCTTGCGCTTTTCGGCCTTGGCAATTTCCCTGACCTGTGCCCTGGCTTCCTTGTCCCTTTCGCGCAACCGCTTCATCAGGTTCTGGCGAACCTCCTTGTTGTACTCGCGGCGTTCATCGGGAACATTACCTTCGCGGACGAACTTGTCGAGGTTTCCAATGACCCTTGACAGCTTGATTTCTTCATCGTTCATCACGTTCACGGCAGTAAGACGAGCAGTTGACTGTTCACGGACATTCTTGACCTTGTCATCAATCTGGTCCCAGATACCATAGAGGCGATGGAAATTCTGATTGATGTAGTTCAATAGCCCCGCGCTGGACATCGGCTTCTGGTTGATGCTTCCTTCCGGAATCCAACGGTCGGCCTTCCAGGTCTTACCTTCGACGAATACGGGAACAATCATCAGTCGTCCATCGCTGCCGATGCGCACCAAGGTCATGTGGTTGACATCAGCCGCCCAGCAAATGCACTTCCTGCGCTTGGTACCACCGTCATCGAATGCGAGGCTCACCGTTTCCGGGCACTGGAAAATAACTCCCCAGTAATACCCCTGCGTATCAGCCGGTTTCAGGTCAGCCAGCTTGGTGACATAGATGTACCCGTTACGACGGCCACCGACTTCTTCCGGCTTCGAATTGGTTTCGATCTTCCAGAATGCGTTGAGGTTAGGGCTACCGTGATATACCTGTTCGGTAACGATGTCGCGGGCCTCCACCTCGGACTGCATCAGGTCAATGAACCAGGTTTCGTCAGCCTCAATGTTCGGCTCGGACGTATGATAGAAAAGGTTTAACGTTCCATTTACGAAGTCCAGCCAGTCCTTGTCGGTATCGTTCTGGAAATCATAGTGGTTAAACCATTCCTCATACTTCTGCTGAGCGGCTGTGGGAAGCTGCACCACGCGGAACATGTTGCGGAACTGGAAAGGGGAATAGCCGGCCTCCTGGCATTTCTTGGTAATCCAGAAATCCAGAATAACGTCCTTGTGGGACTTCCACGTAATCCCGTCCTCAATGTAGTTGACGAGACGAATACCAGCTATCTTACGAGCCTTCACGGTTACTCCTTAGCGACCGACAAACACCGAGCAGAGAACAGACTTTCCGCTGTACGGATCGTCGTCAACGTCCCAGAATTCGCCATCAGGGCCACAAACTGGGTACAAGCCGGATTCGGGAATTCCTTCCTCGGCAAGGTCTTGACAGAATGCCTCAAATTCGGCTTCATCCTCGGAACTCATCCCGCTTCGGTCGTCATTTACGAGGGCGGACAAGAACTGCTCGGGAACATAGGCGGTACGGATATCGGAACCGGTCCGTGGGTTTACCTGGATAAGATGGGACGGAATCCAACCCTTGGACACTTCGATGTAATTTTCCGGGTGTTCAGGCTCATCCTCCTCGATATAACCGGACATGCCATGCGCGACAAGGGACTCCACCGCCTCGTCAATAGCGGAGGCTTCATCACGGGCCTGTACCAGCACACGGGCCGGATGAGGATCCATGGAATCGGTGGAGATGATGACAGTGAAGTTCGGCTGGTCATCCAGCACTACATCGGGAGAATAGGTGTGGTCAGCAAAACGGTCATGCGGGTCACCGATGGCACCTTCCATGCACGCCTTGTAACCGGCTTCGATTGCGTCGGCGAGGGCCGGATTGTCCTTACGGATACATTCAAACACTGCATTCATGTCCGTACCGACCGATTCCATTTCGGCATCACCTTCATCATCGTCGCCGCGGATAACCGCGTCACGGGTCTTGTCGTATTTGAGGCCGATGAGGGAGCACACTGTCCCAAACTCGAACCAGAACAAATCGTTGATTTCGGTCGCGGTAGGAGTACGCCCTTCGAAATAACTCGGTAACGCCTCGTCGAGTTCTTTCAGTTCGCTGTATTCCAGCAGCTTGGCGTTATCGGCTGCTCCGCTCCAAAAGTTGAAGTTGGTAAGGCTGTCCTCAACAATCCATTCCATAAGGTTAAACCTCGTTTTATTCTTTACAGCAGCAGTTTATAGCAAATAGTGGCTGGGTTCTGCCCCAAAACTCGTTCATTCGAGCCAGTAAAGTATATAAATCTATCGGAAAATCCTGCAGGAAAATAAATATGAATTCTTCAATCGATATGTTTGACTTGCCCACCGAAAGCGAACTCGGCGAGGTAATCCTGGAAGCCTCCAAGAAGGCCAAGAAAGAAGGTGGTTTCGACGAGGAAACCATGTTCCCGTTCTGGAAACCGCAGGGTGGCCCCCATGCCATCCAGGTCAGCAACAAGAGCGGCGTGGTAAAGCCGAAGGTTGACTTCGTTGCTTCCGAAACCAGCATCGATGCTGCTTGGGAAAAGTTCCTCGGTAGCGACAAGGCCAAGGCCAAGACTGCCAAGCCTGTCACCGAAGTTGATAACTTCGGCAGCGTTGTGCTCGACAGCTTCGCCCAGAAGCCTTCCACCGACAAGCTCGTCGGCTCCATCAAGGCCCTGAAGAAGACTACGGTCAAGGAAATGTCCGGCAAGGTGACCCATACCGTGGAAGAACTCGGTATCGGCAAGGTCGTCGAGAAGTCCAATGCGGCAAGCCCGAAGAAGGACAACACCGGCGCCGTGAAGCCGAAGGCCGCCATGGGCAAGCAGAACATCCCGGACATCTTCAAGGAAAAGCCGAAGATGGTCGATGTCAGCGGAACCGTGACTACGCTCAACTCCTTCGATGCCAAGTTGAAGGCCACCCCGAACAATGTCACCGTGTCCAGCAAGGCTGACAAGCCGGGCAAGGACAACACCGGTGCCGTGAAGCCCAAGGAAGCTCTCGGCAAGCAGCGTGTCCCGTCCAAGGACATGGGCAAATAATCCGCTATGGCAAGGCACGTCTTTGACAGGAGACTTTCCAGGAGCCCCGCGCCCGTGCACGGGGGGTTCTGGCGTCTACGCATAGGCCCGATACCTGTGTCCTGGGAAGACGAGGCCCATGATGCCGAGTTCACCACGGTACCCCATACCGCACCCCCGCCGGAAATCACCAACGCCCTGATACAGAAATACAACTGTCCGGGCCTGAGCATCAAGTATGCACCCGAAGGTCATTACAAGTTCGTTACCAACATTCCTATCCAGGAAGACAACGAATATGAAAAGACCTTCCAGGTCACGATGCTCTGCGACAACTGGTACGAGAACTGGTGGGCATTCCATAGGTACATGGATACCGTAATGAGTGGACGCACCGGGGGATTTCCTGAGCAGGATCCGGAACACCGCATCTACGGGTTGGACCGGACATACAGGAACCGCCTGACATTCATCCCGTACATCGAGATGCACGCCGCGGACGACTGCGCCCAGGAACACATGATAGTGAGGTTCGAGAGGTGCCGGCTTACCGACCTGGGCGACCTGCAGCCCCAGTTGCGGGGAGTTGACCCCCTCCCGTTCTCTATCACGGTCAAGTACGAGATTAAGCGCATTATCCGTCTCCCTGACCCGAACAACCTCATGAGCGCGATTTGCGTATCGACCAGTAACAACAGCTACACCGACGGACAGACAGGTTAAACATGGCAACACCAGTACCGGGCAAAACTTACCAAACTGGCCAGGACGTGGCCAATACCGGCGTGAAAGAACGCGGGGTTATTGGCCGTAAGCTGGTGGATTTCTACCAGACTGCGCGTGGCCATCTGCCCAACCGGTACGAGGTGTATCTCTACGGGCCGTATGTCGAGGAAGCACTGCGCGTCATGGACCGCAACTCCTTCGCCGACAAGTACCAAATGACCGACGTGAAGGTGTTCCCGAATACGCTGGACTACTACAAGAAGAACCAGTTCGATGACTGGTTCGCCCACTCGTGGGATGACAAGGAAAAGACGCTCTGCATGCGCTGGAACGCCAAGAGCATCGACATACCGGGTGCCAAGGCCAAGACGCAGTGGTTCATGATGGACTCCATCAAGTCGATGGAATATCCGGTGATTACCGCAAACGAACGTCCGACCGCATTGAACCTGACCGTCCTCGATGACAGCTACATGATGTGGTTCCAGTTCTTCAACGCCCTGTACAACGTGCAGTTCAGCCCACTTGTCCTGAAACCACGTAGCACCCTGCAGAAATTCAACCTGTATGTCAACATGTACTACGAGGCAATTACGATGGGTCGTTCGCATGACAAGCGAACCTTCACGAACAGCCGCACCGATGCGGATCCATGTATAACCGACGTGGATGTTGGACAGATGTTTGAATTCAACTCATGTGTTCTGAAAAATGCGCCACAAGCAAAACTGGCCTACGACGACACAAACCAATATACATTCCAAGTTTCCATGGAATACCCGAACTCCTTCCAGGGTTCATTCAAGAAGAAGTTCCGCTACCTCCGCGACAATACCACGAAGGGCGTCGATGTGGGCAACGCCATGATTAAACAGGCCACTGAAAGTTCTCCTTACGGCGAATACAACAAGGCGTTCTATGAAGCCGGCTATACCACATGGCAGGGCACCAAGAGCGCATACCTGTTCGAGACCTATAACCCGAACGATTACAAGACATACATGAAGACCCATCCGACCGCATTCAATTCGGCGGACAAGTACAACTACGATATGCACGATGCCTACAAGAAGTAGGATCTGTTAATCACGTGGGGAATCGAAGAAATCCAGGCCGATCGGTTGCTTGGTCATTTCTTCATGTATGTGTTTCAGCGCGTCACCGGAATCGTCACCGTCGCACGAATTGCTCGCATACGGATTGCACCCTTCCGTGTTGTACACAACCGCGTTGCTACGACCGGTCGGAAGCATGAATATAGTCACCCTTGCGCACCAGGCACAAAGGGACAGAACCTTGCCATAACCAAACGGACGCGATTCCGGTAGAACCGGCAAGGGGCCTTCACTATCAAAGTACAGTTTCGAGAACCGGCTAATGCGGTCTATTGCCGCACGGTTTAATCCAAAGTTGGCAATAGATATCCCGTAGCCGGAAGTAAGTATGGATGAATTCTGAATAATTGTACCGGAGCGATTGAACAGACCAAGGCGTTTAGCCTCACCGTTCTCGCGGTAATCCTTCCAGTTATCATCCGAATGAAGCACACGGCCACAGGTAACCAACGGATAAAGATGATTTTCCAGTTGCTCAACATGGCTCTTGACTGTATCATCCTGCGGCGTGCAATGGTTTCCCATGAACACGATGTTGTCGCATCCGTCCTTCATCAGATTCAGGATGCCGGCATTCAGTTGGTAAGCGACACCAACCGGCATAATAGGATTGGCAAGGTAAACCTTGCAGTCACCGTATTTCGCCGGATCAATAGTGCCATCAAATGCAAATATGCCAGTCATCATTTGATTAGGGTCTCCACCCGCTGACCGAGCATGAGTTCCTTGTTGCCGAACTGCCGAATCAGGTTCACATAGGTATCATACATCTTGATGTTTGTCTTTGTTGATGGAATTTCGGTAAGACCTTCATCATATAGAGTTTCCACCACTTCGGACATGAACCGCTTCGCCTTACCGTTGAAAATAGAAACGGCCCAGCATGTGGACAACGGTGTGTAGAACAGCCCATCACCAGCGAATTCCAGTTCAGGAGGAACCTTCATCCTGACGACAGAGAAACGTTGACGTTCAAAGCGACCGCCCACATAATCGACAAACTGATCAACACGGTTGTCCATGATAACCGTATGGCCGGGATACTGGTTGTTCTTGATGATTTCACCAGCTTCCTGCAAGGTAATGCGACTGCATCCGATGTTGAACCGTTTCAGAATACGGGCGCAGAGTTCCCGGTAGGTAATATTTGGCTTACAGAAATACTCGTTATAGTCTTCCTTGCCAATAAATTCCAGGGGGAATTCATACTTGTAACCCTGCATCGACATTTTTGACACCTGTACACCGCGCCACCTGGTAATGCCCATGGACTTGACAAATGTATCAAGGAACTTGCTGGGCATAGCGGCCTTCATTGCGGTCACAATCTTGGTAGGCGGAAGGGACAGGTCGGCCATGCACTTGTTGATTTCTGGATCCTTCATTCCTTCTACGCATTCGGCCCATTCATTTGCATCGTCAAATGACTTCTTGGACAGGGGGAACTGGATGACCCCATTGTGCCGGTTGGCAATCTTCACGCTGTCAAAAGGAAGATACATGTACCTTGGGTTGGTATATTCCTCAAAAGAAATACTGCCCCCGAGCAATTCGGAGATGACATCCGCATAACGGCTGCTGATGCAGTCGCCATAGGTGTCAAGCGGGTCGCCCAATGCTGAAGTCGCCAGGAGCGTGACCTCGGTATCGGTCATAGTTGACCTACGGACAGCCTCAAGAATGGCATCCAACGAATAGCCTATAATCGTAACCTGTTGCCTCATAGTATCTTTGCATCCTCCTGCAAGTAAGGCAGAATGTACTTGTCGAGCCATTCCGCTTCCGGGAAGTCAAACAGCATGTCGATAATCTTCCCATCACCATCGGTGAATATGTGCATCGGTAATTTCGTAAATCCGAAATCGTTGTAAATCATGTTGGTATGGGGTTCATCCTCGACCACCATGCGAACACCGCGCACCGGGTCATTCAGCAACCCGTACTTGTGGAACCAGCCATACATCTCGTCGAGGGAGTGTTTACAGACCTTGCAGTTCGCCATTCCGTCATAGAAGCTGAATACCCACATGATGACGCGCTGGTTGGCATTGCAATCAGCGTACACCTCGTTACCAAAGTCAACGAGGCGCCGACTAAGGGGCTTGTATATCCCGTCGATTTCGGGAGTTTCTGGACAGCACTGCGCCATTAGAACTTCTTCCCGCAGCTACCGTGAATAACCCTGGAAATGAAATCCAGAGCCTCGACACCCTGCTGGCACTTGTTCAGGAGACCCCTGAAGGCATCCTTCCAGCGCTTGGCTTCCGCCTCCAGTTCAAGAATTTGCTTGTTCTTATCGGCAACCAGCTTGTCGTACTTGGCGCACGCACGCTTCATGCCGGCCTCGATACCGTCCTGGATGCCCATCTTGACGCATTCACGGAACGGGAGATATTCGGGAAGGTCCCAGTGGCTACGGTACACTTCGTCAATGGTATCCACCAGGGTAGCATCGAACTTGCGGTTCACACCGCTTGTCGCATGGTCATTCTTGGTGTACATGTTGTCCACCGACAGGGTCACCGTGCCCATATCAGGCATTACGGCAACTGTTTCTCCGGCATCATTCTGGGAACCGGACACCTGGTTGGCATGGATGAACCATACCGCATCTTCACGTTCATTGCACATGATATTTCCTCTCTTTACAGGGAGAAAACTATTTCAAACGGGCTTACCGGGGCTGAATAGACCCATTGTATTGCTCTCATTCAGGATGAGCCAGTTCACCCCGTGCTGCTGGCACCATTTTTCGGCAGCTTCCCACTTGGCGTAATTGGTGGCCACGTCCATGCTCTTGCGCTGGTAGGCCAGGTTTCGCTTCTGGTAATTGGCGATCTGCTTGGCGGTGGCGCCCTCGACCACCGGCTTCGGGGCCTGCGGCATGACCGAATATGCCACCGGTTTCACCTCGATAAGCCACTTTTCCCTGGTACCGTCGGAATACTGGCACTCGACATAGACATCGGGCTTGTATATCGACTGTTTCATCTGGACCGGGGAGAAGTAGGATATGGCGAATGGCTCATATCCCCATTTGGTGACAAACGGGTTATGGTCGCAGAAAATGAACACTTTCCGTTCCCAGTCGGACTTATAATTTACGGCAATTTGTTCAATCTGCCCGGCACCCTTGCAGAAGGGGCAGGTGGCACCATGGATATTGCCGGCTCCTTTGCATTTGGGGCATTCCACCCATTCGCGGGCGTCCTGGAACATGTACTTGTCAAGGTTGTCCACGTAGTAGAAATCATTGTGGCACCCGGTGTAGTATGACTTCTTGGCCATGGCTACACCGCCTTTGCATACATTCTCGCATAGTAATCGGACAGCGACTCGGACTTTCCGGAAGGTTCCCAGGTAGTGGCCAGCAGAACCTCGACCCTTTGCTGGTTATAGTCGTTATCCGGCTTATAGTTAGGAGGACGCTCATCCGTATCGATTTCAAGCGGAAGACGACGGCGTGGGCCAGGCATGTACGCGCTACGCACCGGGGCCCTCTTGTAGGACTCGGTCAGTTCATCGGAGTAATTCTGCAGCTTGTCCATGCCACCGTCGCTGAACTCCTTGACAGCCTTGAACCTCAGGTACTGGTACCACTTCTCATTGTAGTAGTCATCACCGTTCTTCATGCCTTGCACGATGGAACCGGCAACCTTTATCAGGATATCCTCATCGTTGCTGGACACATACTCATCACCGTTGATGATGTTGTTTTCCAGGTCCAGACCGGTCGCGAAGGTAGCGGCCTGCTTGTACGGGTCGTCGAAGCTGGCATACGGGTCCTTGGGCTTCACGCCGGCCTCGCGCCTTGCCTCGTCGATAGCGACACCGAACGAGCCGAGGGTGACGGACTTTCGGTTCTCTTCCACGACGACAGCAGCCTTCTGGGTCTTGGAGACCAATCTATCCCACAAGGAATCCCACATTTCGCGCAACTGCTTGAACGTGTACGCACGTTCCGCATCGGCATCGATACAGCACATGTACAGGTCCGCCTCGAACGCACGGTCCCAGAACTTATCGGTGAGGCGAAGGTCTTCGTTCAGCTTCTTTACCTTGTTTCGGATCTTGTCACTCAAACCGGGACACCCGTATTCCAGACACGGTATCATCCGTTTCAGGGTGGTTATCATGTCGATAATCGACATGCCGTAATACTCACGGTCGCCTTCATATTCGGTGGTGTACACGAACAGACAGTCAAGATGTGCTTCCTTGCAACCTTCTATCATTACTGTAACATCCCACTTCTTGCGCAGGAAGTCGGCATACTGCTTGATGAGCCAACGGAACGGGGCGATAATCATGCTGAACAGGAAATCGATACCGAACTTGATAAAGTCAAAGAACAATACGAGATACTGCCTGATGTACTTGTCCATCAGCTTCGAGAGGCCGGTAGCAAGAGTGGCTCCATCAAGGAAGGAGAACTTTTCTTTGATACAGTTCACGATTTCGGTAGGATTGTCGGAAATGCTATTCCCGTCATCATCCTTATCGCAACCGGTTATATACGCGATGAACCTAGAAACGCACGGGCACTTCGTCATGAACTTGATGAGGCCGTTCCAGTCAACAGCAAGAGAAAGCTCAATAGTGTTCTGCAAATACTTGTCAATAGCATCGTAAATGTCAAGCAAACAAGCCAGCGTAGCATTGGTAATGCGCTTCATCGCCTTTTCGAGTTTCTTTCTAGCGGCATCAATCTTCTCAAACAGCACAAACGCAGCCTTGGTACATATTTCCAGCCAGCCAATCAGGGTCCCGTAGAATGTCGCAATCGCGTTACAGATTGCCTTCGTCACGGTATTGGTGGCCATGAAGTCCTTCAACTTCACGCCACTACTCAACGAATTCATGAACTTCTTGGCAGAATCCACCGCCTTGAGGCCCGTCTTCAACCATGGGCACAGGTCAGTAATCCAGTCATATAGATGGTCGGAGCAGTCGTACATGTACAGGTCAGTTGCCGACTTCTGGATAGCCTTCGACGTATCGTTAAATATGTCAAAGAACTCATTGACCTTGTCATTGAGCGACAGCTTGGAATCCGACGTTGGCTCCGGGTTAGCCGGAACCACGTTACCGGTGACACCGGTAAGGTTCTGCTTGTCCCCATCAAGGACTTCTTGGCAAGTCTTTGCGGCCATTACGAATCCTCATATTCCTTCAAATTTATGTAAGACAGATCGACCATCGACCTCTGGTATGCAAATATAGGCGGCTCGCCATCCAGTCCGAAGGTCTTCACTGCACTGGTACGAATCAATGCCAGTTTATCTTTCTGATACTGGTTCAGGATGCCATCACCGTAGAACATAACGACAATCGCATCCACGTTCGCCTTCTTGTTGCGCAGCTTGCTCAACTTCATGTCCTTGCCGACCGTAGCGTCGTTCTCCAAATCAATCATCTGGACAAAGCCGTTGTTGGTCAATTCGGCAGGATCGGTGTCGTTCGCGCCGATGACATCCGGTGCACCACCGCCCAGACCCACGAGGTAGTGCGGGACACTCTTTGCGTCGCTTGACATGAAGTCAGCGAGTTTGGAGGAGAATGGCACACCTTCGGTGCAGCAAATAAGGATATGGGTGGCCTTCTTGCCATTACGGACAGCAAAGCCATCCGGACCACAGGATTCAATGGCCACGGTTTCAACGACATTGCCATCGGCACCATACAGTTCGGCCACGTTAGAACCATCGCCACCTTCATCAACCTTAGGCGGTTTTTCCTCCTGGGGACCGGCACCGCGAAGCATCTCGATGGTCATGGCCGAGACATGGGACACGGCCAGGTATTCACTACCCTGGGTAACGCCGCTTTCGCCATGACCCACCGGCATGCAGGTAAAGATGTCGATTGTTCCCTCGGTAAGAACCGGCAGGGATTTCGCACCTTCCTCGCTGCTGTAACTATCCGATTCGATGGTGATTGCACCATTCGGGCCCCAGGTGATATTGCTACCGTTACCCGGATTGTCAATCTTGGTCACATGCGTATCACGGTTGTGGGTATAGAGGAAGTTATGCTCACCGAGGTTGGCCACGGCAAGGAACGGGTAGTTATCGGTATATTCCTTCGGCAAGAACGACGGCGTTGCAGATACGCCATAGTAAAGTCCCTGCATGATGTCGCCATTCAGAAACTTGATGAGAAGCCAGTACCCTTCTTGTGGGACTGCTTCAAGACCCAAACCAAGCTGCGGGTACACCCATGGCTGTTCCTCTACCTTCCAGTCATCGGTAACTCCCTTGATAATTGCCTGGACAGCACCGGTATGATTGGTATCAACCATTGTGCCGACAACCTGTCCATAATAAAAGGGCAGTGGAAGCCTTCGGCCATTGGTTCTTACATTAAGGGTTGACTCTGGCATATTACTTTTCCTTCAGGTTATCAACCACTTGCTTAACGGCATTCATGACAATGCCATATTCCTTGGATGGGTTCTTCGAATACTGGAAATTAGTCGCCAGGACAAGTACGGTCTCATATTCGCTCGTCATCGTCTGACCGGGATTACCAAGGGTACCGGACGTTACGGAATTCTTCTTGGTCACCTGCTTTTCCAGGACAATGTAGCGGGCTGTATAATTCGGGTCGGCATTCAACTGGCCCTGCTTTATGAGCAAGTTGTTCGCCATCAGATAAACACATGAGCCAACCGGAGGACCGAAATGGTTGAAGATCCTCACCTTGGCAACTCGGCTATACTCCGACATGAGCCTTGCACGAATGGTATCGGCAACGGCATACTTCTTATGGCCATTCATCGGGAAGGACATGGCCAGTTTCGGTTCGCCATATACGCCGGAACTGTTCTTGTTCCTAGACGGCTTCATACCGGACGGCAATTCACCCGCTCCAGCGGTCGTCATGATAACATCGAGGCATTCCCCACCACAGTCGCCGGTTTCCTTCTGGCCATTGTTGGTTGTAGTGTCAACAATCAGGTTAGGGAACATGGATGCTCGCCACCTGGAAGACTGGTCTTCCCTGGTCATAGACTGGTAACGATATATGGAGGTGCCGGCAAGTGCCTTTGGTTTATAGACGGCATCCTTGGTCGATAGCAGCGCATCCTGCGAATAGAACATCATCGAGCGCACTTTCGAAGCCTTCTCGGTATTGAATGTGGAGATGACAATCTTGCCCTTCATCTCGTCAAATATCCAGTACAGAATATCCGACGGAATATAGGACATCGACACAATGTAGTTCATGTTTTCTTCAAAGTTACCATTTACCAGACGCCATACCATGGTGTCGGAATTCTTGCCATTATCGACATACCTGGAGATGCATTCCATCTCGCTCTTCTTCACAACTTCCTTCATCGCGGTCGAACTGGTACCGGTGCAGGCAAAGTTAACCTGCTTCATATCGGCTTCCTTGGAACCGATGACAAAATCGAACGAGATATCGACGCTATCAGTCGTACTCTGGGACTGGCTAAAATTGGAGATGTAAATCCCGAAGGCCTTGTCATCCTTCTGGTCAGCACCGTATTCCTGGATAACCATCGAGCCATAGCTTCCGGCAACCGGAATATCAGCAAGATGGTTCAAGGTACAGGTGGCATGGCCGCTTGGCATGGCGTTCAATGGAAACGACATGGAGAATTCACGAACACTGGGTGCGTTGATGACAACATACCCATCCACTTCCGGGCTCTGTGACTTCGGCAGTGAAAACGCCACTACAAAGTTTGAACCTGTTTTAGATACTCCACCCATTATTCGTCGTCCTGTTCCTCGACCACTTCATTCAGTTCATTGTACCTATCGTACCATTGGACAGCGCTATCCGGTGACGGGACAAATATCAGACGATCCGGTTCGGCATCGGTGATATTTCCATTTCCGAAATCGGAATAACCCAGCCAATCCCTGACACCACGTATCATGAGGTCATTTATCCGGCGAAGTTCCGCTTCCAGTGCGCTGCCACTGTACCCCCGTAAAACTAGTTCGTTACGGATGGATTCGTCGGTGGGTCGAATCCCCGGACGGGTCAGCATAGGGTTCATTATCCTATTGGCGGCAGCAAACACCTTGTAGGCGGTAGGCGTGTCATACCTGTCGGCGCACACCAGGTCAAGGCGACCACCACGGTAAAACGGCAGCTTAAATGAACTCAAAATCGGAAAGTTGCGTTCGCGAAAGCGCGGAAATTCTTCTTTTGCCATAGTCTATCCACCTCATTTCTTCTTGGTGCCACCGCCGTTACCGGATGTCCCCCGATTCCCACTGGCCTTGCCGCTCCTCAAATACCTACCACTATTGAACACATCATCACCCATCCATCGAATGAAACCTTTTTTCGGGTCAGGCGTCATCCACATGCCAAATTTAATATCGGCTGTAATGTACAGTGGAATATGTGTCCCATCCTCCGAAATGAACTGCTCCTTGCTTGAATGGAACGTAACATTTTCAATGACAACCGGCTCAATATCCAGAATATGCCCGATTGTAACTCGCACCGGGAATGGGTTTACCGTGATGTTTCCACCAAAGAACGAATTTACTTTCATGAGAATGTCCGTTCCCCCATTTACGATTTGTTTCATTACATCACCGGCAAGACTCTTTGTATCCTCACTCGGTGCAAGAGCATTTTTGGCAGTTTCAGCCTTTTCATTCAAGCCCCATGTGCCGGAAACAGAATTTTGGAAATCACCCATCCATTCAGCAGCGCCATTCGCTAGATCCGTGGCCCCATTCACAATACCACCACCCAGGACATCAGTTGCGTAGCTCTTCCCGAGTTTTACGATACTCTTACCCATTCCAGCAATTTCATTGCCAATGGAACTTATGGATGACATGGTATTTTCCCATTCCTGACTACTAGTTAATTCAGATATTGCACTGGTGAGCTTTCCCAACACATCCTTATCATCCATATTTGCCGAACGCAGAAACGTGAGCGTCAATAATCGGGAAATAGATAGCCGAGCCATATATTCCTGTTCCGGCATATACCACTTGCACTTCACCGTCTTATTAAAATCAAACGTTGCGCGTTTGAAATCTCGCATGGTACATGCGCCGGTTGAATCGGTATTTAGACCAGCCATGTTAGCCATATCCTTTGAAAAATTGCCAATCTTCTCTGCAGCCCCGATCAGGCCACCAGCAACACTGCCGACGGCACCAACAACCGGAACCCTGGAGACAGCACCGGTCACACCCTTCAACACTTTGGCAACTTCACCGAACCCGTGGTTTCCCTTTTCCCATGATGCAGACACGCCAAACGTAACACCGGCAGTTTCCTCGGGATCAACAAATCCATAGAACGGCTTCGTCGCGTCATCATACAGCATCGTTTCCATCAAGGCATGCTGGAACTTGTTGGTCATTGCATACAGACCGCCATTCAGGTATGCGGCCTTTGCCGACGGTGACAGCACCTCGATACGGATAACGTTCGGGTTCGGCAACTTTTCAGAATGGTACGACTTCGAAACCTTGTCGTTATGACCCGGAAACGGCAAATACTTCTTCTTTCTTATTTCCTTTGCTGACCACGCCATACATTACCCCATCAACTTCTGTTCGACAGACGCACCGGCGGTCTGTGCAGTTGCGGTGAACATCGACTGCACTTCCGGGAGCAACAGCGCATCGCGGATGCCCTCGAAGGTGTACAACTTGTACTGTTTGAGCTTTTCCTCGGCACTGAGAATATCCTCGGTCATTGCACCGGTGCCGGCATTGACCGTATTCTGTGTCGTATTCGTATTTGAACCCGCGGCCATAGGAGCGCCATTCGCCTGATTAGCCGCATCGGGTGCCCCGTTGTTCGGCTGCTGCCCTTGCTGACCCTGTTGTCCATGCTGGCCCTGGCCCTGCTGGTTCGGCTGGGTACCCTGTTCGACGGCCTTCTTCTGGGCCTCCTTGTACCGTTTAAGCTCTTCGTTCTGGAACCGGATGAAAGCACCCTTGTCCTCGACGTTGACACCGGCCTGGGTAGCAAGTTTCTTCTGTTCTTCCACCCATTTCTTGACGGCCTCGCTGTCAGTGCGCTTAATGCCGTAGGCCTCGGCACGATCAAGAAGCTCCCTATAACGACGCTGCTCAATCGCCTGTTCGGACTTAGCCTGCATCTTCGCAGCTTCCTTTTCTCGGATTTCATCAGTCTTGTAACCGAAGAAACCCAGGATGCTGTTGCCGATACCGTTTTCAGCCTTGGCAAGTTCCACACTGGCCTTGTCATCCTTGATATTGGCATCACGGAGGTCATTGTTGACCCCGTTCTTCATGCGCTCATTTCCCTTGGCACTGTTCTCGGCAATGTTGTCAAGGTTCTTTTCAGCTTCCTCATTGGCCTTGTGCCAATCCCACAACTCTTTACCCGCAGTAGCAATGGCGCCAAGCGATGCAATGGTGGCCGCACCGAGTGCGAGCATTCCACCGCCTTTAAGCATCGCGCCCCAAGGAAGCCCACGCATACTCATGCCAACCGACTGTCCAATATCCTCATCGAGATGGACAGTCAGTTCATCATTCAAAATCTTGTCAAATACCTCGTTGCCCTTCGACATGAAATCCGGAGCCGTTTTGGACATGAAGTTCATACTCATGTCATCCATCATGCGCTTACGGCTGATGTCGGCCCCAGTTGGGTTCGGCTGCCCCATCATGGAATTTGGCATACCAAGGCCCATATTCGGCTGGGTGCCCAATGTCATGCTGGTTGCTTCGATAGGTGCCCTGGGAGTAACCTTTGGTTTCTCCCCTTCACCTTCACCTTCGCCTTCGCCTTCGCCTTCACCCTGCGCATAGGCATCACGAACATCGGATGCACCCTTCTTAACATTGTCAATGGTCTTCGAGCTTACATTCTTCGCGGTGTCCGCCATGCCATCGACACCCTTGTCGATGACGTTGGTACCGGTCTTTTCAAGCGAGCCAAACATCCGGTCAAGCAACGGGCCGGGGTTACGGGCAATGGCGCTCTCAATCACACCGGCGGGAAGTTGTCCCACCAGGTCGAGTGCACCCCTGGTCGCTTCCAGACCAACGGATAGGCCGGTCTTCCCGACACCCTTCGTAGCCTCGGCAGTGGCATCGATGGTAGTATCGGCAGCGGCCTTGGCCGCGGTTGCACCAACGTCGGCAGCACGGTCAAACTTCGATTTTTCGAGAGACTTGTCAAATGCTGTAGATATTGCATTGGCCAGTTGCTCATTCTGGTCAAGAGTTTCGATTGCAAGCAATTCGGCGCGAGTAAACCCGCGTTCGCCACGAGACTCAGCCTCACTAGATTTTTCTCGCTCGTTCGGTCCGAGTTTCCCCTCATCATGCAATGCCGCCATGCTGTCGTAGGTTGCCGAGGCAAGCGCGTCATACAGCGCATTGTTTGTCGCATCGCTGGAAATCACGGTGGTAAACGCCGTTTCCATCATGGACGGGAAGGCTTCCTTCAATTCCCCGATGGCAGTTCCTATGGATGCAATAGCCGCGGAGAAATCATTGGAATTCGAAGACTTGGGTGCCTCGACTTCCTTTGTAGCTGCGGTGGTTTGGGCCACGCTAGAATTTCCGTTAAAAAGTCCACTCATAAAAACGATCCGGCGACTATATTATCACCGGATAGTTTATAACCTTTGAGGCCCTATATTGTACCTGGGGAGCCCAATGGAACATATCCGTTCGTCTGAACATACATGTTCCTGAACCGCTGTTCAGCGTATGCAAGCAATTCCAGGAATTCGGGAATAAACATCCGGTCGCAATCCGCCATGCTGTTGTTGGTTATCTCGGATACCAGGGCCTTGTCCTTGGTAAGCGACACTATGTTAAAGACTGGAAACAAACCACTGTACTCGAAAGGGATATGGTGTTTCAACCACGCCTCCACATCGACCACAGGTGAGTACCGCAGACACGTTGCACGCAACCGTACCTTCGACAACCAGCTTTTCAAAGTTTTCCTTCTGGATTTCGGGGAGCTCGGATATATAGGCGAACTTTTCGTCCATATTCTCACAACCCTCGATTTCGACGACCGTGGCGACACCGGCAGCCTTGCGGATGGCGTTAGGAGCAGTCATCCCGTTACGCTTTTCCCACTTGCCAATGAAGTCGTTCAGTTCGACCGCATGTCTCAGGCGGTGCACATACACATGGCATTCGCGCCCGTCATCCAGGAAACCGGAATGGTACCCGTTGGTACCATGCAGAGCGGCAAGCGCGTCGATGTCCTTCGTCAATGTAAACTTTAAGTTACGGAAGCCGATACGGAAATCGTTGTACACGTTGTCGGTATCGGTATCGAACTGACAGTGGGGACACTTGTACCCAGGGTGCCACAGGCCATGCTTCGGGAACGAAGATGCACGCAGCCAGTGAAGGATGTAGGCCTCGTCGATGGTCAAGATGTCCAACGGGTCAACCCCGCGGATACGGCGACCGAGGATTGCGTTGATCGCAGTCCTGGTATTTGCCGAGCCGTCAACAATGTCATCCAAGTAATAGTTGTCGATAAGTTTCAGCGACTGACCGAACAACTGACCCGGATAGAACAGGCCCTTGGACGGAAGATGAGATATCGGCGTAAAGACATTGACATCACGCGACGGATCGAAATCCAATGGGTGGTCATTGAAATCCTGCTCCGGAACGGTCACGCGCACTTGCGGCGGTTCAGGAGGTGTCTGGACAGGAGGTTCAATGGCCGGTTCAGGTTCAGGCATGGGAGGTTCCGGAATTACCGGGGCCTGGTTAGTCCCGCTAAGTTTCGCGAAAGCCTGGCGCATTGCCCCGGTGTCAATCGCGGTTTCTGCAGGAGTCTGCTCGGGAGGAAGCTGGACGGCGGGAGCAATCTGTTCCGGCTGTGCCATCGGCATGGGAACTTCCTGCTTCACCATTCCCTTACGGCGCTTGATTGGGGACTGCCTCTTCATCGCCTGGACAACGGGGTCCTCGCCGGCGATTGCGGCTCCCCGTCTGCGTCGGGCCTCGGCATTCTTCCTTTCCATGTCCTCGGCCAGCTTGCGTTGTTCCGCGGCACGCACCTCGTTCATCCCCATGGCCCGATTTGCCGAATCCATCGACATCGCCTGTTCAAGGATTTTCCGGCTTTCCGGATCTAGATTTTCCATTCCTGTTGCCATAAGTATTACCCTTTCGTAGTGTAATAAAAATATCGAGGTCCTTTATAATGTTGTCCGTTTGGAAGATCGACCTCGATTTCCTCTCCCCGTCCATGTGCCATCAAGTCCAGGACCCTGGCAGCAGCCTCGTCATGGGTGCCGTATGACGGCTCCATGAGCATAGGCGCTTCCACTTTAAGGTCATGATAATCAAGAGAATGGCCCGGCAGGTCCTTGTTGGCTGCCAGGCTCTTAATGTCCACGCGGACTGCAAAGTGCCGCTCGGATGACATCGTCTTATTCTCCGTCCTTCTTCTCTTCGACAGTTTCGGTCGTTTCGGTTTCCGGCTTCGTTTCACCATCACCGAACTTTTCCTTACGGGCGAGAGAGAACTTACGACCAAGCATGGCGTTGAAGAAGCCACCCATCACGTTAGGTGCGCTGACCAAGCGGCGACCGATGAGGTACTGCTTCTGCTTTTCATAAGCGGTGTCCCAGTTGGAACAGATGGACCACTTGATGAGCATGCCCTTGATGTCGTCCACCTTGGTGTCCTTGCCGAAGGTAAGTCCGGTGTCAAGGCAGATATGGGTTCCCTTGCGGAAGCCGGCATCGTCGATGCAGGCGATGGCCACGGAACCGGAAGCGACTGCGATGAGCGCATCGGTATCGGTCATGGTGATGTTGTAGATGTCATCACTGAAATCATCCGGACCGGTAAGGATGGTGAAGTCGAAGGCTGCGTCACGTTCGATGGCGATGGTCTTCTGCATGTTGCGCGGGTTCACGTAGGGGTTGGCCCAGTGAATCATGTTGCGCACGCATGCACCCTTTTCAGGATGCTTCGGATCCTTGGCCGTGGTAAGGAGCTTCATGAGACGGTCGTCAAGTTCACCAACGGTGCAGATGGTGATGTCGTACTTGTCGTAGCCGTGGATGATGAAGTTCTGGACATTCTTCGGAATGCAGGTACCCTTCACCAAAATCTTCGGCTTGTTGATCATCGTGCTCAACGAGGCCATGCGATTGGTGATGCGGTTAATCGGGTAGAAGTATTCGTTCATGAACGTCGGGATGACGAGAACGTCGGTGTATTCGGAAACGAGGCCGAGATCCTTGATTGCACCGGCGAGTTCGCTGTTCGGAACAATCACTTCGTCAGCCATCTGCATTGTTTCCTGGACGGTCATCGCATCAACGATGGTGCGCTGGCGGCCGGCAGGAGCTTCCCACACGAATTCGTCAAGGGCATACACGACGCGGAGCGTCATGGCGCGGTATTCGTTGGCATCGGCAACGTACTGTTCGTAGACGGTGCCTTTTTCCTTCAAGCCATCCAGTTTTTCCTGGACGCTTTCGAGATACTTGTTGATTTCTTCTTCATTGTCGCCGAGTTCAGCGACCTTGGCGTCAACTTCCGCCTGGAAGTCTTCGTAGGCCTTGCGGTCGGCTTCGGAATCCTTCTTAATCTGTTCAGCATCCTTGCGCCAGTCCGGTGCGAGCTTGTCCATGACAGCATTCACCTTTTCTTCAAGAGCAGCCATGAAGGTACGGTTGGATATGTTGTCAATCCAGAGGATGTTGTAGAAGGTGAGATCCGGACATGCCCTGTTGAAGGTCTTGCTGTCGATAATCGTCAGCGAGATGTCGGCAAGGTTGCCATAGAAGTGCTTGAACTCCTGCATGGCAGTGATGCCACGGCAATATGCGAGGCGGGAGCTTTCGTCGCCCACATACAGGATGTTGAACTTAGGCTTGTTGGCCAGGTTGGCGGCAATGCCGTCCTCAATGAGTTTCTTGAAATCGGTCATAATGAAAAAGTTTCCTCTTTGGTGAGGAAACTATATCTGTTTTCAAGAAATGTGGAGAATTTATCCCACTCTATCGACATATTTTTTCAAAAGCCCGATAATTTTTTCCCTGGAATCGGTCCCATCCTCGAACTGGGGGAGCAAATCGGCATATTTGTCCATGTACATGGTAGCCAGGCCGATTGTGTCGCTCTCCATGATTTTCTTGGCTTCCTCGTCATCGACAGCCTTGGCATCGTCCAGGGTACCGGCCTCCCCGCCATAGGGCACCATCTTGATGTAGAGGGGGCCGTAGGATTCGAGTTTCTTCTTCAATTCCGAGCTCTCGTCGGCATTTCGACCGGTCCTGGCCATGTAGCGTACGAAGTAGTTGCTGATGTCGCCGAGGCCATCTAGGTGCTCGTCATCGCAGTCCATGAACCTCGGCGACTCGGTATTCTCAATGAATTCGAGGTTCATTTCGTCGTCGAACAGGTAGATGCCGCAGTCGGTATCGACATGGGCAAAGGTCAACTGGAACGGGGTACCCAAGTAGACGACCCTGTTGCCACGGTTCTCATGGTCGGAACGGCAGTGATAGTGGCCACTGAACGTGTACTTGGCAGCCTTCATGAACTTCTCAGGTTCCAGGCCGGCTTCGGAAATCTGGCCGGCATCCATGAGGACACCCATCATGTCGAAATGGCCCAGGATGACAGTCTTGTCCCTTTCGGCCTTCGGCTTCTTGGCCATCTTGGCCAGCCATTCGTTGAAACCGGGCATGGCGGTCGGAGTGACCCAAGGCACCATGTGGAACTTCATCCCGTGGAGTTCGATGGTCTCGATGTCGTCAATGTAGACATGGACATTGGGCAGGAGGCCCAGGTAACGGATACTGGACACGTAGTTGGTATTGTCGTAAAGGCAGTCATGGTTACCGGCGACGATATGGATGTCGAACTTGGCCAGGGTCTTGCCGAACAGCTCCATGGCATAGTTCAGCGCTTCCACCGTAATGAAGGTGCGGACGCTGAAAATGTCGCCTGCGAACAGGATCGTATCGACCCCGGCGGCTTCCAGCTTGGGCGCCAGGCCATCGAGGTACTTCTTCTGCGCGGCAACCACATGGTTCCTGATGGACGTGATGTCGCACTTGGGGGAAAGGTGGATGTCACCGATAATTGCGATTTTGGACATAAAAAAATTCCTCTCGCGAGGAATATAGCAATTTTATTCGGGTTTGGCATCTCCGGGCGGTGAGGTGACCAGTCCGCGCTGTCTTGCCTCGGCCTCATCGTTTATGAGCTGTTCCGTCTCGGCATCCCGTTCCTTGCCCCATTCGCGGACAAGGGCGATAACCTCCTGCGGGGTCATCGGGCGCCCCTTGGTGCTTCCAAGCGGGTCATTCGGATCAACCGGCTCATCCGACTTGGCACCGGTGGTACCGGCTGCATTGTTGGACGAAAGTTGCAGTTTCATGAGTTCATCTTCCTGGCGCAGAGTGACGAGCATGTGAGTCAGGTCGGTGATACCCTTGGAAACGGTCTTGTACATGTTGGCTGCAGCCGCCCAGTTCTGGTCGGTGGGCTGCAAGGTCTGCATAATCTGCTCGTCGAGGGTCGTGAGCCACCGGTTGGCGATTTCCAGGTTCTGGAACGCGAGTTCACGGAGCCTGTTACGGTCATCGGCCAAAGTCTCGATATTGTACCGGGGCACCGGAAGTGTCTCGTTCAACTTCTCCTTGGTCTCGATGATGGAATACTGGCCCTTCAAGTCCTGTACGGACTGGGTAACCGCCTTGGTCGTTTCCTTGGCAGCCTTGATGCCTTCCTTCGTGCTGCCGATGGGAAGACCCAGCTTGTCCTCGATTGCGGCGAAGGCATTGCTCTTCATCTCCTCTCGGAGTTCTTCCTTGTGCTCCTCCGGGGTCTGTTCGCGTTCCGGTTCGGGCTCTGCCGGTTTAGCGGCAAAGTTCACGTCCATGTCGAACAAATCATCACCCGAGTCAAGCGGTTCTGCACCTACAAACTGGCTCATCCAAAAATTCCTTTATCAGCGGGAATATCCACGCGCTTGCTTGGCGTGATGGGGATGCCGTCACAATTTGGGGTATCGACGGGCTCCGGGTGCCATTTCTCAAAATTGACACCACCCCCGCATTTCTTTGCGAGCTCGGATTCCTCGTTGATAACTTCGGTGAGGACCTTCTTGTCCCCGACCAGCGGTTCTCCCGCGAGAACGTGCGTGCGTTCATCGGCATGAGGAACAGGTGTTTCCAATACAATGTTACAATCCGTTGTCATGGCGAATCATCTCCTTACGTTCTTCCATTTCCTCGTTGAGACGCTTGATGATGCGTTCCAGCGATTCGATATGTTCCCGTTCACTCTCAATCTGTTGCAGGATCTTCGGCTTTCGCGAGTCGGCAGCCCTTTTCAGGCGCTTTTCCAGCTTGCTGATTTCCTGCTTTCCATTCTCAATCGACTCGCCGTACCGGTGTTCCCACCAGGTGCCGGTAGAGTAGAAATCCGATACCGAGGTATGCTTCACATTGTCATGGGAAGCAATGCCCGGTATGTTCCACAGGAACTGGAACAAATCGTCAATAGTGTTAATCTCGACCTTCTTCCCATCAAGACGGATTTCGTCCTTCTCGGAATCGAACTCATCCATGAGAGTGGCATACGCGCACTTGCCGAGGTCATTGTATGATTTCAGCGAAACTTTCATGATACCTCCTAGACTATAATCTTTCCGATTTCCTGTCCAAAGTTATGGACCTTCACCAACACATCCGCGTTGCGGGCGTAGTAGCGGATTTGCTCCTGCTGTTCAGCCAGAAACTGGATAAAGTCCTCCTGGTTGTCAATCATCATCTTTTCCTCGGCAAGGTTGACATCGCCATTCACCAGGACTTCCTTTTCCTTGTCATTCGGAGACCAACCGCGGGAACGGTCATGGTGCAACTTGTCAAGGGCTTCCTTCTTGTGAATGGCATATTCCTTCTTCATGTCATTCAGACGCATACGGTTACGCATGGCAATCATGCCTATCTTGGTGCCGGCTTCGGCCATGCAGTATGCCGCGTTGTAATATACCGTCTGCGGATCGACTTCCCATGTACCATCCGGCTTGGGCTTCATGGTATTCATGGTATTCCGCAGCCAGTTGCGCAAATTCTTCAACTGCTCGTTGAGGCTAAGGTCCTCGGAGCCAATAAGTTCGGCAATTACTTCTTCGTCCGTAAAAATCATACTATAAAAATAGCTTATTTTTGGTAAAAATGCAAGAAAAGGGCCTCCGAAGAGGCCCCTTTTAGGAGTAATCAGGCCGTTAGACCTTGCTGTGGTAGCCACCTGGGAACCAGATGTTCCAGCGGTCGTAACGCAGCGTGAACTTGAACTTCGCGAGTTTCGCATCGGTGTAGTTGAAGGAATCCGGGACGGACACCTTCTGCGGCCATGCGTTGATGTAGCGGATGGCCATGATGACTTCACCGTACATCCAGTCGTAGAGTTCGAGTGTAACGTTTTGGTTACGAAGCAGGATTGCCGTCGGGTTGCTGTAGTTCTCCTGCTGACCGAGACCGAGCTCGATAGCATTCTTACCATCAGCAATACGGTTGCTACCGGCATTCGTATCGCCCTTGCCGTCGGAATTCAGGATACCCGTGTTAAGGCAGCACTGGTTCCAGGCAAGCACCGTTTCGTAGGCCCTGGCGTCTTCCAGCAGAAGACCGGTAAGATCGACTGTACCAGCAAGCTGTTGCTGCTGCACGGGATAGTATTTCTCAAATCCCATGTACATAATCTTGTCGTCCTTCGTCTGGAGGTCAGGAATCTTCGGGCCTTCCACGATGTGAATCGTGAAGTTCTTCTGGCTTTCGAAGTCCTTACCAAAGCTGTCGCCATTGGTAGGGTCGATGCCAGTTGCCTGGAAGATATCCTGGTCAACGATGAAGCGCCAACGGGTGGTACGAACCGGATCGGGGAGTTGGTCTATGTTGCCGGCCCAAAAGACCTTGTCGATATCAGGAGCAGTTTTTCCTATCATAGTTCACCTCCCTTATACGTTGCTGATAGTGATGCTGTTGCCAGAACTGGTCGCAAGGACCTCTGTCCTGAGGTAGATGTAACGGGTGCTCTTGGTCGGCTTGAGTTTCAAGTCAACATAGAGCTTGTTCTGGTCGATGACTTCCGGCGGGTTGTTGGTGTCGTCGCAGATTGCGATGGCATCGTAGAACGCCGACGGGTTGCTGTCGCGCATCATGTTCAACTTGGCCTGCAAGTCACTGGAAATCTGGGACCGGAGTGCAGCCGTGTTAAGGCGGAACACCTTGCCGTCCAGGTACTTGTAGAAGATCTTGTGGATGCCCGCGATGAGCATGGCCACATGGATCTGGTTGAAGGCCGAGTCTTCCATCTGCATGGTGAAGTCGCCCCAGCAGAAGATACCGTCATCGTTGGTGCGGAACGGGTTGACGTGCGCATCGCAGAGACGAGCGATATCGGAATCCGGGTCTTCCGGGTAGTTGAACTTACGTTCGAACTTGACCCTGGTGCACCATGCGCTAGGCACGATACCGGTGTCCTTACCGGCAGGCACATACCAGAAGATTGCACCCGAACGGTTGGCCGTGATGAGAGAGGCCATGGTGATGGACGGGGCGATTTCCACGTTACGACGGGTAATCATCGAATCGTAGAAGAGCGGACGAGCATCATAGATGGCACCCCAACGACCGAGGGTGGACGGGAACCTGACCACATCCTTCTTCAAGGCGTTGTCAATGTTCTGTTCAGCCACGCCGTCGAACAGGGCGAAGCAGTCCTTACGGAGTTCGCAGATGTTCAAGATGGCCTGGATGACCGTGGTGTTCAGGCTTTCGCGGCCTGCCCATCCGAAGTTGTTGATGTCGTTACCGGCAGCGACGAAGAACGTCTGGTCAGCCTTGTCCTTGTCGAGGAACAGGGAGTAGGCAGTGGCGAGCGTTGTCGTGCTGGAGTTGTTCTTGGGTTCATAGGACCAGATTGCATTCCAGATGACAGCCGGGTCATCGCGGTTGAACGAGACCGCAGTCACGCTGGAAGTCGGGATACCGTCCACAACCGTTTCCGAGAGGTCCCAAGATTCGTCTTCGAGGAAGGATTCCAGGATACCGGATTCGTTGAGGATGAATTTGAGGCCCGAACCTTCGAACTCGGAGTCGGCAGTGTCACCAATGAACAACTGGGTGTCATTGTGGACATATTCGACCACCGTACCGTCGAAGTTGTAGACCTGGCCGTTGAAGCGGTAGGTGCAGGACATGTAGAGACGGGCGACGGATTCGCCGGCATCGGTCAGGTCGTAGACCTTTTCCGTGACACCAGTGAAGTTGATGTCCTCGTAGCGCACAGTGGCCAAACCGAGACCCACGAAGTTGGCACCGATGTCGGCATCGCGCAGCACCTTTTCGGTCTGCATGATAACCGCAGTGTCCTTCTTGGCGAGCTGGTAGGTGAATACGCCATCAGGAAGCGTTTCTTCGTCCACTGGAGGAGTGAGCTTCTGGATGCTGCTGTTCACGGTAACGTCATAGTTGCCAATGAGATAGACATCCACCATCGCGTTGGTCTTCACTTCACCGCTGAATACCCTAGCTGGACCACCTTCGTAGTCAACCGGGGCGGTAGTGCTGAGCGAATACTTGTATTCGTTATCGACCTCCTCGCGGGTATCGATGGTCGTGATGAGCCAATCGGTCTGGGTAACACCCTTGTCATCGACATAGGACATTTCCACCTTGACCTTGGCACCCTTCTCGTACTTGGTGGAGGAGAGGAATTCCATGGTACGCGGCGTTCCGCTAACGGAAACCACATATTCCTGGTAGACTTCCACACTGTGAGTGGGCATGGCCGCATAGGCGGTCTTGTTCGTGCTCGAGAGGTTCAGCATCTGCAACTGGCGATAGTCAGACTTGAATTCACCGTCCGCGATGACAGTATCGATGAACACGGCATCAACCGCATCCTTGATGGTCACTTCGTTGGTGAAGCCGTTGATTGCCGTAACCGTGCTCAGTTTCAGGATGTTGGCGCCGGAGAACTTTTCGGGGTCTTCCGTACCTTCAACGCTATCGGCATGGGTACCGCGAACGATGGCCACGAGGTCGCCGACATTGTAGTCGAAAGCGCTTCCCTGGGTCATGCGGATCTTCTTGGTTTCACCGGCCTTGAACTCATCGGCCTTCATGTCGATGTCGTTGGTAATCACGTTGCTGGTGTACCCAAGACGGCTGCTGCGGAACGCGGCAAGGATTGCATCGCGCACCCTGCTCGCGTAGTCGAGGTCACTTTCCTCGTCGCCACGGGTCGGCACGGTCAGCGTCACGTAATCGTAATCACTGGTCCAGCCGGTCGGAAGGTTGCGAACGGTAAGGTTACCGAACTTGGTAGGATCGGACGCATCATCAGCAAACCAGGCGGAATCGTCCACATAGAGACGGGCGCCAGTCACTTCGCCGGCATCGTCAACCACATCGGCAAACAGGAATGTGCCGGTATGGATGGCCGGGGCGGATCCAGAGGAGCTACCATATTCCCATTCGAGGCTTACGATGTCATTGTTGCAAACACCAACGAAATACTTGTCTTTGAGTTCCTTGGAGATTTCAATCGGGAGGGTCGGATCGGTTACGCTGGCAAACGGGTTTTCAGCCGCAGGGATGACCGAGTAATTCTCGTTGGCAATACGAATTGCCACAGAGTTGTTGCTCTGGTCCCTCACCACGAACATCCAGCCGTTCGGCACTTCCGTAAGGGCCTTGATGCCGTCGCTGTCCATCCTGAGAGAGGAGAAGAGCTTGGCACCGCGACCGGTCACAGCCGTCTTCACGGTCAGGTAGTCGGCGTCGTCTTCGACAATCGCGTCATCTGCGGAGAACATGAGGACCGTGGTGGGCTTGTAACCCATCATGCAGGCTTCATGCGTAGCCGCATCGGCAGCGGTAATATCGACATCCTTGCCGTCAATACCCTGAACAACGAACTTGCAGAACGTCTTGGTGTTGTTGTCAGCAGGGCCGTAAACAACGTCGCCAACAATGAACCCAGGATTGACTGCCAGGGTAACACGGAACGTATCCGGGTCACGGTCCTTCAAGTCATCGGGCTGTCCCACGATGTCATAGGTAGTAACTGCGCGGCGAGCGGAGCTCGGGTCAGCACCCATGATAGCGAAGAGGACCGCATCACCGTCACCACGGGACTTGTTGCTGTCCTTGAAGCTTTCGTCGGCAAACACCTTGAAGTCCACATTGGAACCAGATGCAACCGTCTCGGCCACATTGTTAATCTTACGGGTCACGCCGTAACCGGCAGCGCCATCGGACTTGTACCGGGTAGCGGCAAAGTATTCGATGTTGATCGAATTCTGCTTACCCTTTTCCTGCTGAGCAGCCTTGCGGTCGAAGGTCACGACAAAGCAGTCGGTCTTCAAGTCGCGCTTGCGGGAGTCGCTCATGTCGATTTCTTCGCCATAAGGACGGACATACTGGACATGTCCGCCGGCATCGAGCACGGCGCGGGCAGCATACAGGCCCTGGTTGTACTTCCAGTTGTTGAAACCGATACCGAAAGTCCTGTCCATCGTGGCGGTATTGGTCAGCTTGGTGACCTTGTTCAGCTCACCCTTGGGGGCGAAGCCGACAATAGCGCCAATCGCGTTAGGATTCTCGATCACGGTGTACTGAGAACTGTCTTTGAGTTCTATGCGAACTCCAGGTGCCCCCATTTTTGTAGCCATGGAAAACCTCACGGTTGTTATTTTTCTGCGTGAAGTTTATGCCGTGGCCAAATTTTTTTGACCAAAAATCTTCCAAAATGCGTAAATGTTATAAACTTCCGGGCGAGAAACGAGGTTTTGACATGGATAAAAGGGGCATAAATATCGAACTGAACCGTCTGAAGGACAAGAATCCGGGCCAGGAGGCCCTGATTGAGGGTGTCCAGAAGCTGTTCAATGAAAAAGTCAAGACCGCCACGCCCGAACAGAAGCGTGCGCTGATGATGTTCCCGATGCAGTATGCCGCCTACCGTATCAAGACCAGCCCGAGCGAATGGACGACCCAGTTGCACATGTGGGCCGACAACATGCTCGACACCATCCTCCAACTCAACCCCCTCTATCTCACGACCCGCGATTCTTCCGGCGACACCGTACTGCACCGCCTGGTAAAGGCAGCCCTCGGCGAATATACCGACGAGGTAAACTACGATTTCATCAAGAAGCTGCTGGACAAGGATATGGGTTTCGTGTCGTTGCAGTCCCCGTTCGAGAACGAGGGTGCCAAGGCCGGTTCAGTCTGGATGATGAAGGACGTGGACGGCTGCACCCCGATGGATCTGCTTGCCGACTATGCCATCGGTAAGCCGGAAGCCGGTATCCCTACGGATGACCGCCTGCTTCTCATGCTCGATGAGTTTGCCAATGCCCCGACCGAGGAAATCGATGTCTCGGAAGTGGTCAAGCCGGTAGTTGAACCGGTAAACCCGGAAGGCGAACAGCCGGCCCAAAATTCCAAGCCGGTCGCCGAACCGGCCCCCGCGGTCGAACCAAAACCGGAAGAAAACGAAAAGGCGCCGGAGGAAGCAAAGCACCATCCGACGCCAGAGGCACGACCACAGGAAACCGTGCCTAACAAGGTGACAAAGTCAGTCCTTGAAGCTCTCCTCCGACTTTAACCCGTCGAAGTCCTTCTTCACCTTACCAAACATCTCATTGAGGCCAGCATCGTCGTAGAACATGTTGGCCGCAATTTCATTGGCCTCGCCACCGGTCTTGAAACCGGCCTTGGCCATCTTCTCGGCGGTGGCTTCATCCACCCCGAAGAGTTCCATTATTTCTTTCAGGTTCGCGTTCATTTTAGGTTCGCCGCCTTCTTGATGTTTCGCTTGATTTGACGTTCCTCGCCCTGCATGCGGGCAATCATCTTCTCGGGTTCATACTTGCGCATGTAGGCCTCCTCGATTTCATCCTTGTCCACATAGCCATAGCGGATTGCTGCCTTGACACAGTTTCGCGACATCCCGGTAATCTTCATTACGTGGTCAATGAATTCTTCCTTTTCGCGTACCGCGCCAGTCTTCGCCCTCGTCCACCGGAGGTTCAGGTTCATTCCGTTGAACGCATTGAACGACCTCGCCTGCAAGTCCTTCGGGAGCTTCTGGAACTGCAGGTCGTTCAATATATGCACATACTTGCGCATGTTCGGCGCCATCGACAGGTAACGGCAGGTATTGAACATCTGGAACTCGTTGCAGTCGGCCTCGGTTACCTGCTTGCCTTCCTGACGTTCTTCCATGAAGCGGAATGGATCGTAGGTACTCATTTCGGCATCCTCGTAAGTATCTTTTCAGTTTCCCGGCTATCCAGCCAAACCTGTCGGTTTTCATAATAGGTCTTGATTATCCCGGCCCAGAAATCCTGCTTGTAGACGGGGGTTTCCTCACCATTACGGTACTGCGCTGCCGCATAGGAAAAGTAGTAGCGCCACACGTAGCACCAGAGGATACCTGACATGCTGCCATACTGGCCACAAGCGATGCTATCCCTTATGAACACCAGCTCATATGGTTCATGCAAGGCCGGATGTTTCACCACGCCGGAATAGGTAAGGTCAAACGTGTCCGGTTTCGGAGTGCGGTGATAGTGTGCACAGATAATGCCCTCGGGATGGAGAATATCTTTCTCCATGGTAATGTCGGTGAACGCGACCGGGACATTCATCTGGATATCGGTAAAGTATTTGCCACCTTTGAGCAGCAGACTGACGAGAGGAGTTTCATCCTCGACCGACAACATTTGGAGGGCCGGGTTGTCAAGCTCGGGAATATACTTTTCCTTCGTAAACTCGGAAGTCATGAAGAGAATGCCGCTGTTCGGCCACGGCAACGTGGCAATCAAGGGAAGCGTCCGCCACGCAGGATCCAAATCGCTCAGTTTGGTATAGTATTCCTGGATGCTGACTTTCTCCATGTACTTGCTGCGGAAATGCACCATCTGTCCGATTGTGACTGACATCAGGTGCTTCCACTGGTCAGGGCAGAACATCGCCATTCCGCTGTTCTCAAACTGTTCCCAAGGAATGGGCTTGAACCACAGGGTGTCGATGTCCACCACCAGCCTGTCATATTCCGCACCGACTTTCAGCATAGTATAAATCTTGCTGGTCACCACATCGAGACGGCACTCGCTGATACGGTTGCGACAAATGGGCTCGGAATACTTTCCGGCAGTTTCCTCGATGACGGACGGCTGCTCACGGGCGACATCTACCGGATATCCGTAATACCTGGACACGCGCTCGACAATCTCCTTGACCTCCCGAGAATCCGTACCGACAAGAACGGGCACAGTATTTCCCGCAGTGAAATAGGAAGTCAACGAGGTGATGAGCTGTTCCACCATCGACCAGAACTTCTTGCAGTACACCGGCGCATCAAGCATGTAAATCGGATATACTACGCGCTTCTCAGCCATTGGGCACGCTCCCCACGGTATTGTTGATTGCATATACCGGTTGTTCCGGAAGCGGGGCAACCGGTATCTGGAAAGCGTTAAAGATTTCGATAAGGTCGGCAAAGAAACCCATCAGCATGGATTCCTGGTCAACCTGGCCCTGCGAGTTTACGATGCCGTCGCGTGTCACCTTTGCCATGGCGAGATCCATCTGTGGAGGAAGTCTGTCCAGGAGGTAGCGGGTCAACGGAATGTACACGTTCACTGGGTCATCCACGTTCAACGATATGTAGTAACGGAGACCGCGCAGATCGCGCATAATCAGGTACTTCGCAATGGCCTCGACCGTCTGGTCAGTAATCACATGCGGGTGCCCGATGATGTTCCCCTCGTTCTCGTCGAAGGTGTTCTTCATGACGTTAATCATGTTGCGGATATCGGGATAACATGCGTTGATGATTTCAACGATGGTATGCTTGTCCACCTTGCCACCGTGCGGGGCAGTTTCCGTATCGGCAATGTAGCGCAGCTTCGTGTAAATCTGGTTCTTGAAATCCTTATCGTCCACCGGGTGATTGAACTTAACCGGGGTACACCTGGACTGCACCGGCTTCGGGATACGCCACAGGTCGTTACAGGTGAGGATGAACCTGAGGTTGGACGAGGTGGCTTCAATCTCGTGCTGAATGGTACGCCAGAAATCTTCCGGGTTGTTCGGGTGGTCGCATTCGTCAAGGACGAAGAAATACGGCTTGCCGTTGCTCTTCAAGACGGAGTAACGGTCAATGAGTTCCAGGATTTCACTGGAACGCTTCGGCGGAACTTCGATGCACTTGGCACCAAGGATGCCCGGAATTGCCATGGCGAGGGAGGTCTTCCCGGTGCCAGGGCCGGAATAGAAAATATAGTTGCCGAGACCGGTATTGGAAATAGCGGTCTTGATCATCGTCTTCAACTTGTTCGGCAGAACAATCAGCTTGCTGATGTCGGTACCGTCAATCTGGGTACCCTGGTACTTCTTGGTCCAGTACCTGTTGTCAATAGCACTTGCCGCGGTCGCTGTTTCTTTGTCGAGCCCGGCACCCGAAATCATATCTAATCCGGCCATAAGAATTCCTCTTTAGAACAAATATAGCAATAAACTGTCCGATATGGACAGGTTTCTTTCATTTATTGACCATTTTCGTGACCAAGACCCGGCTCTCTGCGAGACCGTGGCCAAACTTTGGAATGCAGTAATGGAAGCCTCCGCTACCGACGTGAACCCCACCATGCACACCCCGATGATAGGCCAGTGCAGCCAGGGTATCATCCCGAACCAGACTACCGGGTCCAAGGACCCGTTCATCCAGTCGCTCATTGACCGTTCGTACTTCGGACGTTTCGGCCAGGGTGGCGGTTTCACCATGCCGGGCCGCACCACTCTCGGCATGATGGGCGGTGGCACCGACAAGCCGGGTGCAGTTTCCGCCAACGAGACCCAGGGCTAGGAAGCCGCGAAGAAACGGAAGGAACCCTTACCGAAATACTTGCGAACCACACGCATCATGTACTTGTACGTGATATTCGGTGTTTCGAGTTCATCGTTGATCATGCCCAGGCGGGTAAGATTGCCCGGTGCTGTGAAGCGCATAATGCTCTGCTGCTTCAAGACCATGGTGAGCATGTTCTTGCAACGGTTGAACTTTTCCTCGGTCAGGTACTTGTCGGCATTTGCCAGGATATCTTTCATACAGGAAATCACCTCGCGGGCCTTGTCCGCGGAAGCACTGGTGATGAAGATCGGGATAACAGCCTTGCGGAACGGTTCGACACTGACGTTGCAGGAATACACGAGGTGGCGATTGGTACGCAGTTCCTGGAACAGCGCACTTTCCCCGTCACCACCGAGCATGCGGCAGGCGATGTTCAATGCGGCATATTCCTTGTCCGTAGTGGCCGGCTTGGTGCCGAGTGCTGAAATACCGACATAGGTGGCCTCTTTATCGATTGCGATATCGGAACGCTTGGCCTTGGCATCGGCAACCAGCTTCATCTTCGGGAACTTGCCGACACTGGCGCCGGAATACGGATTCTTGGCCAGGTCAGGGAGGTCGAGTGCACGAGGACCGACATAGCAGATGGAACTCGGATGCGGGACGTACTTGTCGTAGTCCTTCTTGAACTGCTCGAAGGTGTATTTCTCGACATCCTCGATGTCGCCTTCCGGGGAATGAATTCCGTAAACTTTTCTTAACCCATCACGCAGCATCACCGCATTGAAGTCGGAGCCGAGTTCGGCAATTTCGTTATACACGGCATCGCGTTCCATTTCGAACATTTCCTTCGTGATGTTCTTGGAAGAAGCCGTGATGATCATGTTGATAATCTTGTGGGCAAACTTCTCGATTGCTTCTGCAGTACCGGAGAACGTGGCAATCACATGTTCATGGGAAGTCATCAGGTCATCCAGGATGGCATATTCGTGCAGTTCCGGGAGAATAGGATCCAACACCGCCCCAATCATGTGTTCGATGAGGTGGAAGATGCCACGACGGCCATCCTTTTCGTCCAACGGGCTCATGTTGTTGTAGACGATGTGGAGGGATGCCATTTCCAGCGGATTGATTTCTTGGTTTACCATTTTAATTAAGTCCTCTTTTTGGTTTCTTCGAATATAGCAAAATGGCCACCGGATGGCAACCGGGCAGCCATTTGCCCCAAACCAACCGCTTTTACACGGCTGTAACTTCACCCATATGGGAATAAGTTCCGTCATATTCCACCACGATCTTGTGGTCGAACTTGTCGGCCACGGCATCGCCACGGTGGGTAATGACGACCACGCACCCGATTTCGGAAACCATGGAGCGCACGATATCCAGCATTTCCCTCATGGCGTAGTTGTCGGTCGAAATGTCGAGCACTTCGTCGAGGGACATGAAGTTGATACTGAAATTGCCGACCAGGGACACAAAGTCACGGAAGGCCATCGCGATTGCGAAGCCGACCTTGCGGCGCTGACCCTGGGACAACATGGTATAGGACGGCGCATATCCAGGGGCACTGATGAACTTGAAGTTCATTGTGTCATCGAACTCGATGACGAACGGGAGATTCGCCCTGAGCAGGTTCTTGCGAACGACCTCGTTGAAGTGGTCGATGTACAATCCATAGACCATCTTCTTCATGCCGCCATCCGACAGCATACCGGTGATGTAATTACATGCGGCAATAGTCTTGCTTGCGGTATGCCAGCGTTCAGTCGCCTGTTCAAGGTCACGCTCGGCATCGGCGAGACGCTTGTTGGTCATGGCCAACGCATCTTCACTGGTAGCTGCCTTGATGCGGGCAATTTCACCCTCGATACGGGAAATTTCTGCTTCCACCTGGGTAATGGAACCGCTGAGAGAAGAATACTCGCCGTTCTTCGTGGAGTAGGTATCATACACCGACTGCCAGTCAGTACGGACACCTGCGATGCGCTCCTTTTCCTGTGTCAGGCGGGCTTCTTCGGCAACAAATTCATCGACATTTATGCCGGTACCGGCAATAACCTGTTCACTCATGGAAATGTTGCGTTTCAGTTGCTCGACCTTGGCCTGCACCGGAATGACAGTGCTATTGTAGATGGATGTGTAGCCCTGGATCTCGTTATATACGGTGCCCCGGTTAGTGTTGGCGGTAGCCAACTGCTGCTCGATAGCGGAATAACGCTCATTGGCGCCGGACAAGTCACCAGTGACCTTTTCCAGGGCTGCTGCAGCCTCTGCACGACTGTGTTCAAGTTCCGTAACTGTTCCTTTACATTGAAGCCAGGCTTCGCGAAGACGATTGACATCGGCATTGATATCGCCAATAAGTTTCTGGCGGATTTCGCCCTTATGTTCCTCGATGTCGGCCTCGGTAAGGGTATGGCCGCAAGTAGGACACTTGGTACCGGCTTGCATCATGGCACCGAGGTTGATCTGCTCGTCAACATGGTCAAGGTCAGCCTTGCGCTTCTTGCCGTCATCGGCAAGTTGCTTCAACTGTGTGGAAGCCTGTTGGATTGCATAGTCCCATTTTTGGACGAAACCTTCGGCTTTACCCTTTTCGGAGTTCAACCCGTTGATTTCAGTCATGATACCCTGGGCAGCGGTATTCAGCTCCCTAATTTGGCTATCGATGCCGGCCAGTTCCTCGTTCTTCGCCTGGATGGGCAACGCATTGTAGGAATTCATCGCGGCAGTCAATTCGACATTCGCCTTTTCAAGTTCGGCACGGTACTGCTGCAACGGAACTATCTGTGACTTCGCATTATGAATGCCCGCGATTGCCGCATCGATACTCGGCTCGGTATCGAGCACGGACTTCAATTCCGTGAGACGGTTCTGCAATGCTTGAAGTTCGGTAGCAAGTGCTCCGGACTGGCCCTTGTACTGTTCGACGAGAGTACGCTTCTCGGCAACGGTCGCTTCCATCTGGGCGATGTTGGCCTTCTTCTCGTCTTCCATGTGGGCGATGATTTTCTTGAGCTCGGTGATTTCGTTCTCGATGCGGTCACGGTCGCTCTTGGCAATTTCGAAATTGGTCTTCGCCGTGGACAGTTCCTTCGCATTTTCCTTCTTGATGCGGTCGTTGTCCAGCATGATGATGGAGTCGGTGAGCTTACGGCGGTCAGCGGCTTCCATGTCAATGAACGGCAAGGATTCCTGGGTGTTCTGCGCGATGTTGTTCTTGAACAAGACTTCATTGAAGCGGAGGATGTCATCCTCGAAATCCTTCTGGGTAAACCCGGCACGCTTGTTCTGGGGAATCCACTTGTCGCCTTCCTTCTTCTCGACGGTGAACTTCATCGTGTTCTTCGGATCGACCGTGCGCTTGATGAAGTATTCCTCGGTAGTGGTACCCTGGGTACGGCTGAACTCGACGGTGACTTCGAGTACCGCCTCGGTGTTCATCGTGTTCCGGAGTTCCTCGCGCTTACCGCCTCGGTAGGACTTGCCGAAAAATGCAAAATTAAGTGCCTCTACGAGAGTGGACTTGCCACATCCGTTGGCCGCACAGAGCCAGTTCAGGCCGTCGGGGAACGTGAATTCGTTCACGTTGTTGCCGTAGGACATGAAGTTACGGAATGTAATCCGCTTTACATGAATATGATTCTTCGAAGAATTAGCCATATTCCAAATTTAGCAAAAAAGCCCGGTAGTGGCAACCGAGCTTAATTTAATGTGTCAAATGGAACTAGTTGGTCGAACAGGCGATTTCGTTCATGGCCCGCATCTGGGCATCGGTGTAGGCTCTCTGTTCATTGACCCTGGCCCTCTTGCCGGCCTCGACCTGCTTCTGCTGCTTGTCCAGTTCCTCCTGCAGGTACTTGGTTTCAAGTTCCTGGTACTGGGGGTTATTCCAGAGATTGCGAACCATCGTGTTGCAGACCTTGGTGCTCTGCTTGTGGCTGGCCAGGTTCGGATTCGGCCCGTGGTTCTTTTTCACGGGGGCGGCATTCGCATTGGCGACGTTGAACGCCAGGGCGCCGATGGCAGCAGCCTTTCCAGCCTTCCGACCGAGGCTCTTCATGAAATCGCCGAACCCTTCAAGCTGGATTGGTTCATCATTGAGCAAGACAAAGGCCGCCATCTGGGCAGCCTCGACCAGCGGGGTATGTCCGAGTTCGTCCTCGATATTGGCGCAGAAAGATTCAAGAAGGGTCATGCCGGTGTCTCCAAGAGGAACAACACCGACAGTTTATCTACTTGGTAGGCAATTCCTTTGACTCCTTGCTCATTTCGAGGGAATCCACCGCGACCGATAGGCCGACCAGGATAGCCCCGAGGAACATGGAGCCGATGACGACCGGCAGCATGAGGAAGAACTTCAAGGCATTACGCATTGTCGGAACCTCCTTCCGTAGCATGCTTGATTACGGAATCGGCAGACGCATTTTCGATGAGGTCGCTTTCGACTTCCAACTGGAAATCATCGTTTCCGGTAGGCGGCACGAATTCCTTGATTACGACATCGCCTTCCGCAGCACCGGCATCGACCGCTTCCACGGCAACGACCTTCGGCTTCTTGGGAGCATCGTCCTTCTTTTTCTTGCCCTTGCCACCCTGCTTGGCGCTCTTGCGGACACTGCGTTCCTTTTCGAAGTTGTCGATTTCTTCCTTTTCAAGTTCGGTCAGCTTGTGGCTTTCGACACTCTCGTTGAACTTGGAGGCAAGGTCCTCGACGCTTTCGGGTTCACCGACTTCGAGCGTGAGACCTGGATCGGCTTCGGCTTCCGGTTCTTCCTCGGCACCTTCACGCGGGATGTCGAGAACCGGCAGGGCCTTCACCATGCGGGTATAGGCGGTGTGCTTGATGAACATAGTCTTGCAGATTTCTTCCTCGGTCTTGCCTTCGTCAAGGAGTTCCTGCAACCACTTGTAGGAGGTATCGGCCTGGAGGATAGCCTCGCGTTCCTTGTTGAACACACGTTCAAGGGCCTCGACATCGATATCCTGGTACTGCTTCTGCAACTCGTCACGGATGTCCTCGAAATACTTGCCGGCAAGAATCATCTTGCAGACGCGGGCCTTGGACACGGGGAGTTCACGTTCGGCGAGTTCTTCCTTGGAAATTTCGCTCGTGGTGCCGTTAGAGTTTTCGACCACGGCAGGTGCTTCCGGGATGATATCCTTGGCAAATAGGTTCTCGGTGTCCGGGTTCACCGGTACGCGCATGAGGAGACTTCTTGCTTCCTGCATGGACAGGTCCTTGATGTCAAATCCCTTCGGGACGGCATTTTCGGCAAAGCTCATCTCGAACCCGCTCTTGGGGCAGAAACGGTAGATACGTGCGCGGAAGCGCATCGGGTAGAACTGGTTGGAGTGCATGTACCGGCCCATTTCTTCCGGAAGAAGACGGCCACCGTTTGCATCGACCCAGCGGCTGGGGTTCTTCGGTACGAGCTTGTTGGCAAGCGGCATTTCCGGACTGGTAATCTTGAAGAAGGTGGCACCGGTGTTCGGGCACACTTCAAGTGCCGGGAGGTAACCTTCCGGTTCACGGCGGATGTGGGTGAAGCAGTCAATCTGCGTGCCCACGCGGCTCTTCATCGGTTCCTTGGAGGAGATGTGTTTCGTGTAGAGGGTACATGCCGTAGCGCCGCGACGGTCGCATTCACCGAACACGAAGTCCTTAATGTTGCGATAGAACTTCGGGTCCAGCCAGATGAACTCGTCATCGGAAAGGCAAATTGCCCAGGAGGGTTGCTTACGGCGGGCGACGAACTTCTGGATGATGGTGGACTGATGGGACCAGTCTTCGTCCCCCGGCACAACCACTACGTTCTTGTCGGCGCGGCGTTCGCAAACGGCGTTCAGCCAGTTGTGATTGCCGTTGTTGAACACGAAAATCGCATCAAAACCGAGTGCGATATGGTAATCGAGCCATTCGGCAAAATCGAGCTCGTTACCGTTGACCTGTACAAGACAGTGGATGTTCATCATAGAAAAAACCTCGTAATTGCTTACGAGGTTAAACTATATTCATCTTAGAAAACCGTAATTGCTTACTGGTGAAACATAGCCGATCAATTCAAACCGAGCTTGCCACACAGGAAATCGTACAATTTGAGCACACGGGGCTGATTAAGCACAATTTCATCATCAAACACGGGATGGTCGCAGAACTTGCCGTCCACGGCATAGGTGGCACCGTCCTTAATGACGAGGCTGTTGATTTCAATGCGACGGTTCAGGGTCCTCTGGGCGCCTATCGTAATGATGGCCTCGAAATACTCCGGATCACGCTGATAGACAATACGCACGTCCTTGCCGACGGTAACCGTACTTTCCAGCTTGAAATCGGCACCGGGCTGTATGAAGGCCATGAGGACGTATTCCGGGATGTCGTTCTCTTCGAGCTTGGTGGCCGGAAGCGGGAGGATGAAGTTGGATTCCATGACCTGGCCGTCAATCGGGTTTTCTCGATTGTCCTTCTGCACGCGCTCGTTTGTGGCCGCGGCAACTCTCTGGCTTTCCCCGTGGGTAAGGGTCTTGCTGATACCATCCTCCAATTCGGAAACCTGCCCGTTACCAAATCCGCTGAACTCGATCTGCAGGGCATCATCCTTGACGGCATCCTTGAATTCCTTGCTCCAATCCTTACCGGTAGTCGCGGCCTTCAACTGGTCGAGGAATCGCTGCTTATCGCCCTCGTCCTTGAACACCGGCTGCTTCGGCAAGTCCTTGATACGGACGTTACGGTTCATGGGCACCCTTTTGAGTACCTTCGGCCAGTTCTTCGGGCTTCCGTCCTTGTCATATTCGGACGCTGTTTTCTTCTTGGAGTTTTTCTTCAAGACAGCCTTGATTTCCTTGTCTATTTTCTTGGACATAAGGTCCTCCTTATAAAAGGTTCCCGACATCGTCGATTCCGGCGGTGTCAGCAAATGTAAATCCCTGCATGGCGGGCTTGGCCACAGTCTGTGGACCGCCCGGCGGTATCGGCATGAACTTCTTGTCATCGAAACCCGAAACCGGGACCGCCGGCAGGGCGACTGGCGCCTTCTTCTCGGCCATGGATACCGGTATCATGGAGCGGTAGCCATAGGAGCGCATGCTCTGCATAAGGTCCTTGTAGTACGGTTCGACATCCCAGAAATCCAGGAGTTCGAAGCCGCAAAGTTCCGGTTCCGGCTTTGTAAGCATGTCGTTCAGGCGGGTAACGACTTCCGGCGGTGTGCAGGAAAGGTCAATCAGCTTGCGGTTGCGCATGTACTGGTCATCCCACCCGTTGTTCTTCGCCACGTCATACACGTTCGGGAACGCCTGGATGAACTTCGCGGCGGTTCCCTCGCCGAACCTGTTCTTTACTGTAAAATCCAGTTTACCCGTCTTCGGCTTGATGAACGACATGCCGTGGATGTTATCGGAACTATCACCCGCGAGCACCTTGATGTCGAGGTATTTGACCGGATCGTCCACAGTCATGAAGTTGCAACTGATGTGGTCGAAGACCTTCACCTTCGGGAAGTTCAACTGCAGCAAGTCAGAGTCGTGGGTCACGACGATTACGTCATCGGCCTTCCCGCAGAACATCTTCGCGGACGCATAAACCACATCGTCACCTTCGGCACCTTCGCACGAGATTGCGCGGGCGCGGAAGATGGGCGCGAGTTCCTGTGCGAACTGCTCCTTGTACTTTCGCCAAATCTTGCGGTCGATGGTGAACGGCCAGTCATTGCTGTTACGGGTTCCCTTGTACGACGGGAGGATGGGGTCCTTCCCGTTGGGTGCATAGATGTCCCAGAACATCTTCTGCCTGTCTTCATTGAACTCACCCAACTGCTTGTGCTTCAATTCGTTGAGTTTCGGGAAGTCGGCAATTGGAATGGGGGTAACGCAGAAGTTCCCGTCCTGGGCCTTCCTCACCTCGTACCCGAGGTTGTCGGCGCGGACAAAGTAGGCCTTGTTGTCGGGATCGTTGACGTAATAGATTGTGGCGTGCTCGGCGTAGTAGTCCTTGACGAACTTCTTGCGCCATGAACCCGGACCTTCGAGGGCGATGATGATGTGCATCGGATCGAACAGGGCGATGAGCTTCATCAGTTCATCGACCATGAACGTGCGCCACAGCTTGATTTCGCCTTCGGCACCCATGAACCCGTACTTCTCTCGGTTCTTTGCCGTGTTGATGGAGAACATCTTGTGGTAGGACATGGATGCCCAGTCCAGTACCAGATACCGGTTGTTTACCGACCGGTATGATTTCAGGGGCGGGAGTTCAAATGTCGGTTCTTTCTTTTTCTTGCCGGCCATCATGTCCCCGCACTGCAATCATACTGTTTGAACGCCTGGTGATAATGGTAAATCGCATTCGCAGTCGCAATCGCGTCGTTACTCTCGATTATGTTCTTGAACGGAATTTCCTTCAACCCCATACAGAGAACCACGCCTGGTGTAAACGCACAACGCGGTGTTCCGACCGGGTGATCGTACACGGCAAGATAAATCACGTCACCCTTGCCATCGCGGGTGCGTTTTGTCGTAACCACCATGGATGTATCACCGTTCTTCTTCACTTCCCGGATTGCCTTCTTCAAGATCCGATTCTTGAACGTAAACTTGGGGATGTACCCAAGTTTCTCGGCAAGTATCTCCGGATACGCGAACGCGGTCAGTATCGCCAGGGCATTTTTTCTCTCATCGGTCATCATGGAAACCCATTTTCAATATCATAAATATAGCAACAGTTGGCAAAATTTGCCAACACTTGTCAAATTTTTCCATTTTTTGACAATCTATCAACAATCCCAACAACTTATTCACAACTTATCAACAATATATCAACAAAATTATCTAAATCAGCGAGAATTTCTTCTTGTATGGCAAATCCATCTCTATCTGTCCACCATTCTTCTGCTTCTGCTTTTGCAGTCGCTCGGCGGCACGGTCGGCAGCTTCCTTGCGGTGCTTCTTGATGTCATCGGGGGTAAGCTGCGCCTCGTATATGCCGTCCATGTGCTGCTCCTCGATGGGGATGTTCTCCGCATCATAGTACGTCATGCGGTAACGGGCGTGTATCATCATGTAGTTGAACATCTGCTCCGATGTCCCGTCCAGCTTACGCTTCCAGCAATTTGCGTCATCCACGAGGTCGTACACGTTGGCGACCTGCTTGTTCGGGTGCTTTCGCACCACGCGCCCGATGGACTGCATCACCTTGTACATGGACTTGGCCGGCTCGGCAAGGACCAGGTTGTTGAGCTGCTTGATGTTCACGCCCTGCTTCATGCAACCGTAAGTGGCGATGAGGATATTACCGGTACTGCCTTCCAGCAGCTTTCGGATAGATTCGCGCTCGGACGCGCTGACTTCACCCTCGATGATGTGGTAGGTGTACTGCGGATATTTCCCCTGCAAGAAATCATGCAGGTCGTGCAGACGCTCGATGCCGTCATAGAGAATGACCGAATTCTGGTCGGTGCCAAGGTGACCGGCGTCGATAAGCATGGAAATCACGTCCTTGCGGGAACTGTTCCCGAGGACGATCGCCCGTTCCATCTGGTACTTGGCATAACATATGCCGTAGCGCGTATTGTAGGGATACGGGATGTAAATCATGTGCATCTGCACCGGGGTCAACGTACCGTTCGCGATAAGGTCGCGAAGGTGTACAACGTCATAAATCGGACCGAGCTGCGATTCGATATTGCATGCGTCGATGAACTCGGCACTGTCGGTAACGTCCCTGGGTGCCAGGCTGATACCGATTTCGCCGTGCTGTCCACGGTTCTCCTTGGTGGGCTTGACAAGGGGAAGCGTGCCGGAGACACCGACCTTGAAATTGTTTGCGTTGGTACACTGTTCGAGGATGCTGCGCAGGACGACACCGCGCATGCCGTGCGCCTCGTCCACCAGGACGGCATCGAACACCTTGAAGAAACCGGGGTGCTTGTGCTGGAGCGTCTGCCAGGTGGAGATGGTAATCTGCTTCAACAGCTTCTCTTCACCGATTGACTTCTTCTGCAACTCTTCCAGTTTCTTCTTGGAAATCTTGTCAGAGGACTCGCCATGCAGCAGGGTACAGTATTCACGCGCATCGTCCCACCCGTAGTCGGTGTAGAAGTTGTCGTAAAGCTGTTCGACCAGGCCCTTGCTCGGCACAATGATGAGGATCTTCTTGTGTTCCTTCTCCATCAGGTAGCGGGCGATTATCATCATCGACACCGACTTGCCGGCGGAGGTACATGCAAACAGGAGGCCACGGCGCCTGTTGAGCGCAATCTCGACCAGACGGTACTGATGCTCGAACGGGATCAGCGGCTTCCCGGTTTCCCGGTCGTGGATATTGAGTGTCTTGGTAAACTCCTCGATGTCTTCTCGCGTAATCTGCCCGAAAGGCGGGGAGAACATGTTGCGGATTTCCTTAGAAATCGTGATGGCCACCCTGTCGCCATACTGCATTTTCAGGTAGTCACGCGCCCTCGGGATCATGCCCGTCGGAATCCACCCCTTATTCTTGTCGTAAAAATACTCGTTGCAGTCGAACCCGCGGATGTGATGCTTCGCTTCCCAGGAATACTTCTTCGCCTTGTTGTAGTAGGTAAAGGCGGACTGCATGAACATGTGGACGAGCTTCTTCGCGTTGGAATTCGGGTTTACCGGATATGCGCGAACGGCGGTGTGCGACGAATCGCCCACCGAGAACTCGACAACAAATTCATATTTCTTTTCGGATTCAGCCATCGGCTATACCTTGTACCTGTGCCCCTTCGGTTCATCGACCGCAGCGGTTTCACGTTTTACCGAGTCGGCGGATGCTACCCACAGGGCGGAAATCTCGCCCGGCCTTTCGGATACGAACCATACGAGTACACGGTAGTCAGCCCCGGGACGCACATAGCCTTCGGATGCCGACAGGATCCAGGTCTTGTCGTGAATACGCGCTTCGTTCGACAGTTCGCCTTCGGCTTCGAGTTCGGCCTTGACCGCGGCAACCACCTTGCCGGCGATGTACCCGGATTCCCATCCGTCCATAACGTCAGGCTCCTCGCCGACGACTGTCGGGACGAAAGTCACCGATGACCTATGGAACACCGGGTACAGCTCGATAACCATGGACGGCTTCGTCATGCCGGCATGCCACTCGGTAGGCGAGAATATACCCACCCGGAACTTCTTCTCGGGTGCGCTTATGCTGATATTTCCTTCGCTCATGCCCAAAATGTAGCAAATTCGGGAGACAATGTCAACAACGGGGCCTATTTTCCCATCCTAAAATCGTAAACATCTTTATGGATGTGTAGGTTGCTTTGACGCAGGCGAAACTCAACCCCTCCCCTCCCCTCGGGAGTCCAGGTACCTCTGTACAAGCAGTTTAGAAAAGTTTACACGCCCGGTGGCGTGATGGCCCTTCCGGCCTTCCCCGAATTGCCCATTTTGGGCCATATTGGCCACCCTGCTGTTTCGTAAACATCTTTATGGAAGGGGAGTAGCCTTGGCGGCAGCCACAGAAAACCCTCCCTCCGGGAGTCGCTGTGCCTCCAGTATTATGTAAACTTAAACAATTTTTTACATATGTACAGGGCCTGACCCCTTGCTGAAGTTGCAAGCGTTTCGTAACTTTTTGCCGTTGAAACCGTAGTTGGGATAGTTTTTCTATGCCGATGTATAAGCTGCGGGCAATGGAACGGTCTTCGCTGGACCCGTCCGAAAGATGAGTTTTTCATTTTGGTGCCCCTGCTGTCTCCCGTCCAGCGAAATTAAAAGAGGGAGGCACAGGGGCACTTCCTGTTCAGTTGTGGTGCCATGCCGGAAACGCGGACAAAGTTTGAATACGAGATACGGGTCCTGGACAAGTTCAGGAAACCCATTCGCGCACTGCTGAAAGAGCACAATGTCCCCGAGAGGGACCACGACTACTACTGGCTAATCATCCACTGGGTAACGAAGGGGCTCGTCGAGTCCTACCGCAGGGAGTACCTGGCCACCAGGAAGCCCCCGAAGTGCCGCGAATGGTTCTGTCGCCTCTACTCGAAAATCATGGATACCGCGATGGGCCACAAGTACATCGAGGTGTTCGAGAACTTGAAGAACTGGGGTGTCCTCATGCGCGGTTCCTCCTACTGCAAGGCTACCGGGAGCACACCCGGCATGAGCAAGGCCGTGTGGTTCGGCGAGGGCTACGGGTGGATGTTGAAGGAATACTGCTACGCGAGGGATGTCGCGCACCTCTATGGCAAGGGCGACTTCCACGCGGGACGCATGATGGCCGTGAAACTACGGTCGAAAATTCTCCTGAAAAGGCTGCAGAAATGTGCCGAGGACCGCAAGCGCATCCAGCTCATGGACCCGGTTGTCCGCGATGCGCACGAGAACCTGAAACACTTCCACATCGACCGGGCCAAGGCCCGTCGCGCCCTGGTGACTGCCGGGATTGAGGGGCGCAAGTTGGACCGTGAGTTGAGGAAGGTTGACCGGTTCAACGATGCGGAGGAGAGTGACACTTCTCTGTATGTCGTGCGCGACGACTACGGGCGCGTACACACCAACATTACCCAGGTAAAGCGCGAGGTCAGGGAGGGCGCCCTGACATGTGACGGCGGACCGGTTGCCGAGGTTGACATCAAGAGCAGCCAGGGCGCGTTCCTGTGCTACATCATCGGCGCGTGCCTCCGTGGCGACAAGGCCATGCTCGGGCGCAACGGGGAATCGTTCATCGTGATGGATCCCGGCGCACCGGACTGGATTGGCCGGGAACAGTTGAACCGGGAGTTTGCCGATTTTCGCGGGAAGCTGGAACGGCGCGAACTTTACGAGTTCTTCGCTTCCGAGATGTCACAGGATTTTGACCTGGATGAGGTGGTTGATCGCGAGAGGGCGAAGAAGGCCTTCCTGGCCACGCTGTTCGCCGGTGTCCGGCTCGATGACGGGTGCGACCCGGCTTGGCATGCATGTCGCAGGGTGTGGGAGGAACATTGGCCGAAACTGCTCATCCTCATCGACAGCATGAAGGTGTCGAACTACCGCGCACTCGCATACGAGATGCAGAGGATGGAGAGTTCCTTCGTGTTCGACGTGGTCATCCCGGCAATCAAGGCCGAGATAGGGTGCCCTTACTGCACTGTGCATGACGAGGTCATCGTTCCCCGCGAGTTCGGCGATGCCGCCAAGGCCATCCTTGACCGGGAACTCGACCGGTTCGGCATCCCGACTACGACAGTCGAGGAGAGGGCGATACTTGAACCCGATGACGCCATGGTCGATGCCGAGATGGCATCGTTCTACGAGGTCGGGTACTATTGCGGATGGGGTGATGAGGCCGACCGCAGGATAGCCGACGAATACGCTAACGCGGTTTCGTGAGACGCGGTTTTCCTATAAACTCCGGAAAAAGGTTTTCCGGGGATTTTCCAATGGATTTCTTAAAATACGATATCAAGGACAATGGCGCGTTCGACCCGTTCATTTCTACGATGGAGGACACTGGTGCCGATATCGAAGGTTCCAAGGTCATGTTCGAAAGTGACAACTCGGCAGCGAAGATGCTCGCCGATACCCTGGTGGAATATGACATCATGGCTCCGGTGATGGAAAGCGGGGAAAATGATGGGCAGGCCCAGGCGGGTGCACCGAAACCCGCCGGGAAGCCTAGGGCTAGAAAGCCGAAGGCTGACCCTGCTGCTCCTGCTGCCCAAGGTGGTGAACCGGGTAATGGCCAACAACCTGCCAATGTAAACCAGACAAGAAAGAGAAATCCAAAAGTTGCCTCCGGCAAACCCAACGAAGTGGTTGCCAGTGAACCTGGCGAGAAGAATACCGCAATATATTGCTACGGTGATGACAAGAAGATCTATGTTTCCAATGGAAAGATTGTGAAGACGGAGGGTTCCAAATCACTTGCTTCCGCACAGGGCGCAACTTTTGAACTTATGGGCAAACCAACCATTGGACAGGAGTTGAAAGCCAAGATCAATGGACAGGGCTGGCATTCCAATGCGCCGCTGACTTCATTGGGTGGTACCGCAGCTCAGGCAAATCAGGGCGCAAAGCCCGCTCCGGGAAAGCAGGGCGCAAGTTCCAGTCCCGACAAACAGGAAGTTTACCATAGCATCATTGAAAAGATTGATTCCCTCGGCCTTGACGATGGGATGAAGAAGGCTATCGAGAAGAAGGTTACCGCCTTTATCGATGGCGAGGCGAAAAAGGCCGGTGACGAAGGTTCCGAAATATACGCCAAGCTGGCCAAGAACCCGATGAGCATCTCGAAAATCGTGTTCACCATCGTCCAGCGCGTGAATCCGGAACTTTATGAAGAACTCAAAGAGGCCGGCAAGCTCAACGACAAGGGTGAGAATACGGCATCGCTTTCCCAGAAGACCGAAATCTCCAAGGCGCTTTCCCAGATTGTTGGGCAGGTGGAAGTACCCGATGCGTTCAATGTGGAAATCGACGATAGCGAATGGGAAAATGCGCTCATTACGGCATTCGGTTTCCCGATGATTAACCTTACCTCCACGCTTGTACGTGAAATGCTCCGTGCCCAGGAACCAAAGGCACAGAAGCGTGCATACAAGGAATTCAAGAAGCAGCTCAAGGCTGATCCGGATGTCGCAAAGGCACTCGGTATCGGCATGATGGGTACCCTCGGTCTTGGCGGTGGGAAGAAGGATGCCACGACAGACAAGAAGGCCAGGATTGATACTCGCACCGAAGGTGTCAACACTGATGGCAATGTGCTTGTTGAAGGCGCGATTACCGATATCTCGAATGCCCTCAAGAACCCGGTCGATGTGTTGAAGAGCATTGCCGGAAACAAGGGTACTCCGTGCCGTAGAAACAATCTCGTCGTCATGTACAAGGAAATCGACGGCAAGTCCGGTGACAGCAACGAAAATGTCACCGTCATCCCGCTCGGAGTCAGCGGCGGTACGCTCGTTGACCTGAACAAGTCCGTGCCAGTTCCGATGTCCCATCTTACCGCGTTCTACAGCGTGGTCGATCCCAAGGCGTCCTTTAAGAGTTATGCAAAGGCCATGGCCGAAGTGAATGCCAAGAGCGACAATGCAAGCAAGGGTCTCGGCGATGCCGCTGCCGCTGCCGGCAAGAAGCTCCTGAGCAAGATTCCTCTTCTCGGTCGCGGTGCCAAGAAGGAACTCGAAGCCAAGGAAGCCGATGGCATTACCAAGGCAATGGGTGAGCTCGCCATGTACATCAAGGAGAATGGCCATCCGCCGTTCTACCTGTTGAAACCGAAGAGCGAGCCGAAGGAAATTGACCACTGGTCCGATGAGGATGCGGCCAACGGATACCAGATGATTACCATGATGGTCGAGGGTCACAAGGCCGGCATGATTATGAAGGCGAAAACTGCCGAAGCTCTCTTCAAGGTGGGTTAATGTTAAAGTCGATGTTGCAGAAAAGGCTGCGTACCTTCCTTGAAGGCACGATGCAGGAATTCACGGCTCCGCTGGATTCCGGTCGTGTCGAGCGTGCCAAGAAACTGCAATATCACTATGTCGGGATAGAGAAGAACCTTTCCGGTGATGCAGTCATCAAGTGGCACATCCCGTCCCAGTCGAACCCCGGTACCGTGTACGAGTGCTACGTGTCCATCAAGCCGAAGGGCATGTCGCTGTTCGCTGTAGCCAACAACGTCCGCGACCTCCGGTCCAGGGTGAACGCATTGAAGGAAGCCGATGTCAGGTGCTTCTGCCCCTGCAAGGATTTCCGTTATTCCGGCGCGGCATACAACATGTCGCACCTGCATGACGGTTTCGAGGAAGGGCATGGTGATGCCGGTTCCGACATCCCGCCTGACGTTCGCGATCCGGAACGCGAGCATACGATATGCAAGCATCTCGCTGCCGCGCTCAAGGGTATGCTTTCCAATGCCGGACCAATCATGAAGGATGCCAGGACCGCCAGGTTCCCGAAGCCTGAACAGGAGAAGGTGGACCTCGGTCCACTCTCGGCGAAAAAGAAGAAGCCGGAAGAACAGAAGGGCGAGACGCCTGAAATGTTCCCGAAACAGGCGGAAGCGCCGAAGGGTGAACGTCCCGAGGTCATACCGGAAGAGGGTAAGACTGTCATCAGCGACAAGGATGCGTTGCCGAAGATGGAAGGATTGAACCCAATCAAGATACCGGAAGCCCAGGAGTCGCTCGATGCGCTCGCGGGCGTGATTGAACATGGTGAGGAAGTTCCTACCGAACCGTCGCCCGATGCAAATCCCGTTCCCGAGGAGAATGACGAGAAGCCCGAGGAAAATGGTGAACTGCCTGAAATGCCTGGGCTGAATGTGAAGAGCAATAATGACAACCTGATGTATGGTCTCGAAGACGCGGTAAATGATCCGATCTTCAATCCGGAAGAGAATGAATAATGTAGTTTTCTTCATGGAGGAAACCCATGAAGAAAGAAATCAAGTCAAAGTCCGAACCCGTCGATGTTCTCGACAATTCCGAACCAAACGAATCTCCCGACATGCGGGAGATGGATGTTCCTGAAACCGAGAAGGATGAGGCCCCGTCCGTCGATGAACTCCGCAAGGCGGAAGCCGACATGAAGGAACGGATTGGGGTCAACATGTCCCAGCCGGACATGCAGCCGCAGATGATGCCCGGAAACAATGGCGAGTTTACGATGAACCCTTTCGCCCAGGCATTTGCACAGAAGCCGGCGCCCCCGTATTGCCAGCCGGGAAATGCTCCCATTCCTCCCGGTGAAAAACCTGCCGCGAATCCCGTACCTTCCTGGCGAACCTACGACTACGCATCGTGGCCTACCTATGAGGAAGCACTGAAACAGGTGTTGCCGGAATTCGATGATTTCACGTTTGGCGACGATGAGCTCATCCATGCAAACGATTCCGCCCTGCATGAATATACCACAATGATTTGGTACAAGGTCCGTACGCCGATCCAGGCTGATGGCCGTGACTACAAGGTTCTCGGTATGCCGAAGTACCCGAAGTTCCTGCAGCGTCTCGGTGTCCAGTCGCTGGATGGTGTCACCCTGATGCAAATCAACGAGACGTTCGCACTCGATGCACTCAAACGGAACCTGGAAAAGAACGATGAGAACCGTGGTGTGGTTGAGGCTGCGCATGTAATCATCGCCCGTATGGTAAGGGAAAACAGGCTCAATGCCGGAACACTGACCAGTGAAGACATTTCGGTCATTTCCCAGTTCATCCCGGAATACTCCGAAGCGACCGTGCAGGCCGTGAAGGAATATGTCCGCCGCGTTTACGATACCGAAAAGCCGCGCAACTGTCCGACTCTCTTGTACACCAGTGAACCGCGAATGGATTGCACGGTTATCGACATGGCTGAAAACGGCAGTACACTGGATGACGGAATCCCGCTGACGAAGGAAATTGTCGAAGCCGATATCAACCGTGTTAAGCGTGTCAACTGTCCGGTCGGCGCCCCGCCCAAGATGCAGCCGAATGCCGAGGCATATACCAAGTTGTTCTCGCGTCACACCGACCTTCCGGGAAATATGGTCAAACGGATACTCACCTTACCGTCGGATGTTTGGGACATATTGCTTAAAGGCAACCTGTTCTCTATGTCTCATTCGGTTGGCACCCGTCATATCAAGATTGAAATTCTCAGTGGCGAGGGCTATTCGCCGTTCTTCAATATCGAATACAACGTATCGAGGGGTGGTGGTGAAACCAGATATCAACGGTCCTTTGAAACTGTTGATGATATGTTGAAGTCCGGCCCGAATACGGTGAAACTCCTGAACTTCGCAGCAAAGAAGTTCAGTGGTGTGATTGCCTAATTGTTCGATGAAAATTTAAGAAGGCCATCTCTCGCGAGATGGCCTTTCTGTTTAGTAGATTGTTCTGATTTTTTCGCCTTCCGGGACACCGGTGCGGAGGTACCTGAGTTCCAGTTTCGGGACCTTGGACATCCGGGCATTTGCCAGGGACAACCAGAAGCCGAAGAAGTGTTCGGCGAGGTATCCGTCCATGCGGCGGTTGCTGTCATCGAGGCCGGCCTTTTCGTCGTATGCCTTCAGTAGGTTGAAAAGGTCCTTGCAATACTTGTCCAGTAGCGGCTTCTTGCCGATGAACATGTTGCATTGGATGAGGGACGGGCCTTTCAGGTAATCGGCGAACCTGGTGCCGAGGTTCTTCTCGGTTTCTTCGAGTACCGAGAGGAATATATCGAGCCACTTCATGTACTTTGCATCGGCGAACCACATGAACGCCGAGTAGTCCTTCCGGTGGAAGAACTCGGTGACGATGATGTCCGACTTGTCGAGAAGCTCGTTGGCCTGGTTCTTAGTAAGCCTGGACCACCCCTGGTTGTTGGCGTTAGCGAAGAACCTGCGGTAGTGTTCGAGGCCGATGATGTTCGCGGTCGAATGCTTCCACATGTAGTACAGGGCGGTGAGCTCACAGTACCATGGGTTCAGGTTGTCGATATTGTCCCCCTTGTGGGGAACGTCTACTAAGAACTTTTCCCTGCCCTCGTCGAGTTCAAGGAAATTGTTGTGTTTGGATCCTACTACATATATGCTCATGGCGGAAAACTATCTTAAAATACTAAAAATCCACCGGAGGGCCGGCGGATTTGATGAAGTCGAAATGAAAATATCACCACTTGATGTAGGTTGCCCACGGGGTATGTGCGCCTTCGGAGTTGTAGTCGTCGAAGAACCATGCCTTCTCGTTGGGGTCATCGAGGATGCATTTTGCAAACCGGCCGCGTTCTTCATCCTGTGCAACCATTCTGGTGTGCATGTCTATGATGTCGGCAAGGTCATGCTCGGTGAACATACGTCCCTCCGGCCTGGCAAATCCCTTTCCGGCGGGGTGCGCCTTTGCACGCAGTTTTTCAACGAGGGCGGTCGTGTCGCCGGACTTAGCCTTTTCCACTTCGGCGTCTTCTATAACGTCCTCATCCGCGAACATTATTGGAAACCGGGCCTCGGATTTCTGTTCTTCGGAGCTTTCGAAACATGCACTGAACCCTTCGTGGATAGCTTCCATGATGGAGGCGTTGTCGGCTGTTTTCATTTCGTTGATGGTATTTCCGAGCTTCGTGACAGCCTCGGCAACCATGGAGTAGAACGGATCTTCTTCCTCGCTGAACTGGCCTGGGTAGGTCGGGAAACGCTTGGCTTCGTTGTCTTCGAAGTTCAGTTCCTCGGGGTCTGCTTCGTTTTCAGTATCCGGATCGTGAATCAGCCTCTGGATATCTTCCTTGGTCAGAACCCTAGGGCACGAATCGGGACCGATTGATGCCGAACGGGGCACTTCGTCCTTCGACGGAATATAGGTCCCATCCTCCGACACTTGTCCGGTGAGCAGGCCTTCGAACGTTGCCTTTGCACCGGCGGCAAGAGCTTCGAGGATATAATCGTTCTTGCCGTCCTTCAGGGATTCGAGCGCGGCATAAAATTTGTCTTGGAGTTTCTTGGATACCATGATAAAACCTCAGGTCCTGTAATGCCCTCAGTTTATATAAATGCTACCAGTATTTTCTTGCCTCGTGGATGATAGCCAGAAGCTTGTCGCGCTCCTCAGCATCGACAGGCACGGTGTTCATTATTTCAAGGATTTGGAGCTCTTCCTTGTCTCCCGGCATCAGTCGGTCGAACGTGAAACCGGTAATTGTGTTGGTAGTCTCGTCAATCTGGCCTTCGAAATCGAGTGCGACCGACTGGGTATCGGTTTCGAGAACCTTGATATATTCACCGGTTTGGATCTGTGCAACCACGACGAACCGGTGTTCACCACCTGGACGGTGGGTGAACGTCCTGAACAGGTTCTCTATCCAGTTGCCTATGATACAACCATAGACTGCCGATGCGATGTGTTTGACTGCTATCATAATGCGAAACTATCCTATACTTCGGTGAAAAGTATCCTTGTCGTCTTGAACGGCATCACGAAGCCGCCCGAATGGGTGCCAATTTTGGCCTCGACCAGGGTAGGCTTCTTGTTGCTGGTGAACAGACGGGCGATAAAGCCAGCCGGGGCCTTCTTGAACCGGAGCTTTTCCTTCGGGATGAATATGTAGATAGGCGGACGGCCTTCCGTATTCAGCGTATCCGCATACTCATCCTCGGTCATGCCCAGGGTGTCCATGTAAATCTTGGCGCCCTTGGTCGGGGAAAGTACCTTGTACATTTCCACGATGAAGTCCCTGGTAAGGGGTATGGTTCCGATAGCGGCCTGCATCGTGGAAGTGGCACGCGGGTAGACTGTCGCGAGGACGTTCGCGTTGCCGGTTTCAAGGAGGTCGTTGGAATCGATTGTCAAGCGGTTGATGGCACAGGGGACACCGACGGAGTTCTTGAAGTCCTTCAATACCTTGATTGGGTCCGAAAGGCCAACCTTCTTCAACTGTTTCTTCAACTTCTTGTATGCCTGCTTTACGCGCTTTTCATCCTTGTCTTTCAGGATGGTGTAAATCTCGGGGGCACCGAAGTTGATGAATGGATAACCCATAGTCGTGATGACGGGTTCATCCCACAGGACAGAGGAATTTTCCTGGGCAAATCCAGGCGGAACCTCGACCGGACCGAGAGCCCTGGTCCTGGTGCCGGCGGTGTAGGTGGTACCGCCGGTCAGGTTCGTATGCGGGATGGCGTCACCGGTACGACCGGTAGAACGGTTGATATACCGCCCACTGGCGGTACGGTTGACCAAGATGTCCTTGATGATTTCCTGGGTAACACCGGGAACAAAGCGCACAAGGAACTGTGCGTTCGGGGTGTTATCCATGATATCTTGTTCGACATGGCGGAGCGCGTCGGTAATCTGGTCCCTGGAACTTGCATGGTTGTAAATTTCCATGAGTACACGCTGTGGGACGTTGATGCGACGGGCGGGCGATGCCGGGGTACCCGGTGGCAAGGCGCCTTCGTCCATATTGCCGTCCAAGCTACTAGAGTCTTCATCAGCAGCGGGTTCTTCGGGTGGAATTTCTTCCGGTTCAGGCTCATCAATAACAATGCCACCCAAATCGCTATCACCACCAGCAGCAGGGGCAGCCGGAGCCGGAGTAGCGGCAGGAGCAGCCGGAGCAGCGGGTGCCGGTTCTTCTGACACTACGACATCACCTGTGGGGACGACCGGTTTCGGCTCCACCTTTGGTGCAGGAGGTACAGCAGGTTTCGGCTCCACCTTTGGCGCAGGGGGTACAGCAGGCTTCGGCTCCACCTTTGGTGCAGGGGGTACAGCTGGTTTTGGTTCAACCTTTGGAGCTGGCAGTGCAGCAGGTTTTGGTTCAACCTTTGGTGCCGGGAGGGCAGCAGGCTTTGGTTCCACCTTCGGTGCAGGGGGCACAACAGGTTTCGGCTCCACCTTTGGTGCCGGGAGGGCAGCAGGTTTAGGTTCAACCTTTGACGCGGGTGGTACAACGGGTTTCGGCTCCACCTTCGGTGCCGGGAGGGCAGCAGGTTTAGGTTCAACCTTCGGTGCAGGGGGTACAACAGGATTCGGCTCCACCTTCGGTGCCGGGAGGGCAGCAGGTTTAGGTTCAACCTTCGGTGCAGGGGGTACAACAGGATTCGGTTCCACCTTCGGCTCCACTTTCGGGACAGGAGGTTCGATTGCTGTTGTGTCCGGTATATCGGGTTTCGATGCGGGAGTGTCGATGGCCCAATCCGGAAGTTCCGGTGTATTCATGTACTTATTGTTGATGTCTTCTACAATAATGGACAGCGTCTGCGGATCCAGCTCATGTTTTTCTTCGTTGAAAATTGTATCGCAGAGCTTAAAAATCTGTGTAAGCGCGGCCACGCGAGCTGCATACATCCTCTGCTTCTCAACTTCTACCACACGTTCCGATGTGGAAGGATTGCTGTACATTCGTTGAGATGGTATCTGGTTATGCAATGTGGCTTCGAGATTATCCGGGGAAAAATCATCGATAAAAAGACCTAGAATTGCCATTGAACGTGGTGCCGATGGGACATTGGATACAGTAGCTTCCCAAATCGGGTTATCGGTTGGCATTGCGAAGTCATCCCGTTCTCCATATATGGTTTCGAGCGCGTTGGTGAATGCATTGGCAAATTCCTCAATATCACTGCACATGCTTGCGTCAAGAAGCTGATACGTCTTTAACAGATAGACCGCAAGATCCTTATGCTTATGGGGTTCCAGTACGAGGTCATTCAGGTGCTGGAAGAGTGGGTCTTCCGGATGTGACAGGTTCTGGAAGAAATTGTTTATGACTTCCTGTTCACACAGGGTCGGAACCATCTGTACATAGAAAGCCCAGCAAAGAGGTGACCCACCGCGAACCATGGGATATTCGCGCTTAAAGTACGGATTATTGTCTAATCTCTCATCAAGGAGTTCGAACGGCGTCGCATCTTTTATGGGTTTCATGGCATTCCTCTATATACCGACAGTTTATAGGGCATTGCACCCATAAATTTGATATATGGGCGGATTGTTTTTTCGACATTTCTATAAACTACCTGCAAATAACAAGTTTCACAAGGTTATCTCGATGAACAATCGTCCAATACTCGAAGCGATCAATGCCCCGCAGCAGGATATCGACGGAATCAGGAATGCGTTATATGCCATGCACAAGTTGGCCCTGGTGTTTACCAAGTCAACCGATGATTCTCCTGTATATCGCGTCAATACTAAAGATGACACATTGAGGTTTCCACCGAGCCTGGCCTCCGTCATTTATGCAGCGTTCCACCGGAACGATGACCCGGAATACTTCGACCTCATCGCCGAAGCAGTGACCGGTGACATTGCCAGGTCCTATCGCAATCCGAATGTCAAGGATATCGAGTCGGACGCGGGGTTCCGCTATGACCCGGCTTCTCGCCGTATCGTTCCGTTTGGGCGTAAGGGCGATCCTGCTCTGCGTAGGCAGCAGGCAGTATCCTCCCAGAAGTTGAGTGACTATAACTACAATACGACCAGGGAAGCTCGTAAGACCGTGATTGGCATACTGAACAACCCGGAACGCTTGAAGACACTTGGTTCCAAGTTTGGCGCCTACCTTTACGACCTGGTGTCGCATATCGAAAGCAAGCGCAATTCGATGCCGCTGTTGGATGACTTCGGCAACATGATGAATACATACCGTCAACAGTATGTCAGTGAATTGACCTCTAGCAAGCCGTTGTCCGCTGTCGAAACCGACAAGGATGGAAATCCGGTTGAGCGCTATCTCCAGCCGAAGGCTGTTGGGTTTAGCTACAACAAGGGCAATCAGCCGAATGAATCGGACCATAGCACCATCAGCGATGCTGAAATTTATGCATATATCGCATGCCGCATGTCCGAAACCTATGGTAGTGGTATTCTTGAACATAGTCTCGAAGCCAAGGATGCTGCTTCCGACTATGCCGACTGGTACTGGTCGTCCAACCCTAGCCCCAAGCCGCCTGACCATTCGAAGAGCGTACCTGATACGGCTGGATATGTTCAGGACTGGATTGAGGGTGAAGGTCTTCCCGATGAAACTGAATATCAGACCGGCGAAGGTAGGAGCGAGTACCTTGCCTTGAATATCGCCAATCCGAGCTTGGACCTCAGTGGCGCACCGGTGGCGCCGCAATACTTGAAGCCATTGTTCGCAAAGGATTGCGCCCGTTTCATGAAGAAGCGTGGTGGTGTCCGTTTGAACGACATCAATGACATTGTGCGCGGTTACGAGAAAATGGCTAAGCTATTCGGCGTGTCCCTTCGCCCGAAGGCTGAGGATGAAGAAGACTCGGATTATACCGAATACATGCGCGATGAAATCAATGCCAAGATCGCCAGCTTGTCCCGTGATGTACGCGCCGCTGTTCAGGTTCATGACCAGGGTGTCGCCGCGCTTCGTGCTGAGGCTGGCGATGAGGTATCGAACAATATCCTGAGCCAGGTATTCCAGGATGGCAAGTCGGAGTATCCTGGTGTTGCCGGTACCGGTGATGAAATCTTGCTTCGTAAGACCAGTGTCGAACGTGGCGAGATTACTAGCCGAGTGCTTAGGGCTGTTAAGCGTTATCCTGGCAAGTACCAGGTCTTGTCGGATAACAAGACGAATGGGGAACTCGATATCAAGATGGGTGATGCTGTCGTAAAGCTCAATCATGGCGATGTGGAAGGTGCCGACAATTACACTATGCCGGTTCTGTTCCCGTTCTATGACAGTAGCGAATCGTTCACGACCTATACCATCTGGAAAGGTATCGTTCCATATACTCGTATGGTCGATAATAAGATGGAATACATGAATGATGAGGACCAGGAATTGCATTCCGCCAGGGTTGCTGAGGGTGAGGACATCGCCTCCGGTGCCATATCGTCATTGAATGACCGTAATCCGGCGGTTGACCTGAGTGGTCGCGATACATTCGAGGTTCCTGAACTTAGCAAGCAGGAATTGGCTGCAACGCTTCCCCCGACTAAGGCGGGACAGAAATTCAGCAATGCCGATGCGGTTCGCTCGTTTGATGAAAAGACCCTGCATGCCTATTCAATCATCGCCAACATTGAGGCATACGATGCTGACTTGAACCAGTATATTGGCAATGTGGTGCAGAACCTTGGTGCTCCGGTCAGGTTCGCATTCAGGGATGTGTATGGTAGTATTCCTGCCATGGTGTCCGACGCTTCTAGTGAAGAATTGCTACAAATGGTTGCAGAACGAGCCAAGGAATATGCGGCTGTCATGTCTGCTAATCACCTGGATGCTACATCCAGTGCCGAAGAAGCTGACAATACCAGGAAACTCGTGCAGAGCTATGGTAAGGAATTCGCGACCGACTTGTTCACTACGCTCAACAGTAAGAACATTCCAGCTGAGATTTCGGCTGCTTATGACAATGATGAACATGATACCTTGGTTGCATTTAGGGCGTTCCTGCAAGACCTGTGTGGTGCGGCCAACAGTATTGCTACCGGATATGGGTATCATGGTCTTGATGTGATAGGCATGTATTCCGGCGGTAAGTATGATGAAGGTAACCGAATCTCGGTATCCTTTAATTCTGCTGGAAATGCCGAACCCATTGGACGTTTCCGTGATACGAATGGGGCGATTGCTGCCCAGCGTGAAACGGAGCAGGGCATTATCAAGACTGCCGAAACAATTTTGAATGCTTCTACCATGGTGGGAGAGCGTGGACGCAATGCTGCGCTCGCCGACGCGGCTGCACAGTTGCTGGATCGTGTGCCGGTAGATGCTGCGGCAAAGACATCTTTGGAACAGCAGGCTGAAAAGGCTATCGTTCAGCCGAATGGCAAATATGCTGAACTTGGTAAGATTTACGCAAGCCTGTACTCGGCGCTGGCCAACCTGATTGTTCGTGGTCCGGTTACCGAGAGTGTTAAGCCATGGCTCATGTCTGGTGTCAATACAAAGGCTATTGACAAGGCCATGGCCGCATTGATGAAGCAAAAGACGCTTCCCAAGATGGAACAGCGCCGTGCTATCCTGCGTCAACTGACCGGGAATGGCGCTCTCATCAATGCCTTGACTGATGCATTCCGCGGTTCGATCATTGGCGATAGTGGCGAACATGCCGCTTATGCTGAATTGGCCGCTGCCGCTATTGGCGCCGTCGAGGGTGCAAAGAACCTCGAAGACCTGAAGAACAAGGTGGTTCACTTCTTCCATACTTCGCCCAGGAAATTGTCCGATATGGATACGAATGATACCGTTTCCCTGGATGATGCTGGTCAGGAACTGGAAGCGCCAGATGAAAATCCGAGTGGGGTTGGTGAAGAGGTTGCGAGCAACTTCAAAACCTGGACACCATCCAACGGCGGTACTTATGATGGATTGACCGGCAAGCTGGGGTTCGATACTATCAAGGTCGGAAATACCAGTGGCAGCATTGGTTCCATTAGGCCATTGACTGACGGCGAATCTGCTTACAGTGGATTGAATAAGGGTGCGGTTCAGAAATGTGCCGACTATATCCAGTCTGCCCGAGAGGACTTGCAGGAATTTGCCGAGAAGAATGGTGCCGACTTGGCAAATGTCGGAAAGGCGAACGTGCGTACGTTGTGGGCTGACGATGTGATTGATTACATCGCTACCAAGTATATGGATTCCAAGATGCGGTTGAGATTCCAGCAGTCTCCGACAGGTGCTGTCGTTGATAGCGCTGCCGGTGATGAATGGAGAAAGCTGGTTGACGAAGTTGTCACGGGCCTGAAAACTCGTTGCTCTCGTTACATGCCTGAGACCGCAGCTATGCGTCATGAATTGAACGAATTCCTTACCGATGGCTTTGAAATTGGCCCTGATAACACCTTGGCCGAAATTTCGAAGGCAAGTACGGCATTCGCACATATCATTCTGCGCGTGGGCGACATTACCAAGAACCAGGCCACTCCTAACCCGTATGCCGGTCATGAGACACCGGTGTCTAACATTCCTACCGCTATGCGTGACGTTGCCAAGCAGCGTTCTAGTGCGGATGCAAATGTTGACCCGGATGTTGCTAGGGAAACATTGAACTCGGCCATGAATAGCGTTATCAACGACGATAACCTTAGCCGCGAAATTGAATCCATTTACCATGATTTCGGTATGCATTCGACTGAAGGTTACGGTCGTAAGTTGGATACGATTCGTGCTGCAAAGCATGCTGCCTACAACAAGACGCATCGTGCTGAAAGCGAAATCAACCGTAGCTACGCGCCGAATGCGGAAGCGGCTGCCGCATACGGAGCAATTCTGGATTGCGAGTCGGAAGGGGATGCCGAATACAGCAAGCTGGTTAGCAGGTTTGCTTCTATGACCCAGACGAACCCGAAGATGCCCTTTGGTGCCCTTCTTGAAACGCTTGCACTCGACGAGACATGCGTGAATGGGCCGTTTGCTGGAAAGACCTACGCCGAGATGGCTTTCGGTAAGAGTGCCGGTATGCTGTCCGGGAAGCGTCTTGCTGCGATGCTGAAGAACAAGGCGGTTATCGATGGTATTGTCAAGGCCATCCGTTACCAGATGACGGATAGGTTGCTGTCCAATGGTACCTTTGGCCCGATGCGTAAGAACAATCCGGAAATGATGGAACGCATTTCTGAAACGTTCTTCAGCTTGGCTGGTAACCTTGCATCCGGTCATGCGGCGACAATCTTTGCCGCCTTGGATCCGGCTGAACGTAACGCCGGTCATGAGGCTCATCTCCATAACATGGCCGAGGACTTGAATGCGGATGCTACTGCCGGTGCCCAATATGATTCTGATGAGTACATCAAGAATTTGACTGGGCAGTATCCTGACCGTGGTGTAAAGGCCGATGACAGGTTGGCTGATGCAGTCACCCAGATCTTGGGCTTTAACGCAAGGAATGACAAGGAACGTCAGGAAATGCGTGATGAAGGCTTTAAGGCGCTGGGTGAAATCGGTGGTCCTGATGCCGTTGCGTACATGCAGGAAGAACTTGGCAAGAAGTATGTGCAGGAGAAGATTGACGGTTCCGTCAACGAGAAGAGCGCCCTTAAAAATGCGATGATTGACCGGATTGTGAATGCATTCGGTTCCAATCCTAGGGAACGCTATAAGGCTGCTGCCAGTGTCGATGCCGAAGAGGCCAAGACATACGAACAGATTGCCAATGCCATCTGCGATATCTATAAGTATCACCAGGTCGAGGATTCTGAGGAACGAAAGAAGGCGGCAATGGAGAAGCAGGGCAATGCATATACCCCGAGCCCCGAAGTCGCAGCACTTAAACAGAAGGCTGGCTGGGGTGTGAGGTATGTCGAGAGCGTGCTCGGCGCAAAGGCGGAACAGTTCATCGTCAACAACATGCGTCTGCTGGATAACACCAGTGGAGACCCGCGTGAGGTGATTGACGACGTGCTTGACCGGATGCGTACATCTCACTCGGCAATTCCTGATGCAATCATGGATTACTCCAAGGAGCGTGCCAACCCGAAGAAGACCGCGCTGCGCGGCCCTGCTGCACGTAGGGCACAGGAGATGGAGAAGAACCTTGGCATGCCCAAGATGCCTAGCGTAGGCTCCGTGAATGAACAGAACCGCAGAATGCGCTCGGAGGACGGTGACCATGGTGTAAGTGCAATTACCCAGGCTAACCGTGAATCGCTGGATGCCATTATGGGAACGGTTCAGAAGAAGCTGAGCACTCTCGATGTTAATATGCCTACTGCACAGAAGCGTATGGTCAAGGAAGACCTTAGGTCTAACGCCGGCTTCACTGGAAGTATCGACCAGTTCTGCGATGATGTGAATTCGTCTACTAATCCGAATGCCCAGGCTCATTTTGCGGAAACGTATGCGCATGACATGGAAAACTACGATATGGCCGAATTGCGCAAGTATCTGAGGTCTTCCATCGGTGCAGTGTCTATCGATGCCGGTAAGACACCTATGGGTGGCAGCATTGATGATGGCACCATCCGCTTGATTGCACGTTCGGATATTCCGGGTATTCACATGGTTACCGGCTCCGATGGTGAGGAATCTGACCAGGTGCAAATCGGTAATGGTAAGGCTCTCCCGGTCGATAGTCCGGATGCCCACATGCAGATGACCCTTATCATCAACAGGGCCGAAAAGGAACTTGGTCACTCGGTCTTTACATCGGATGGCAAGTTTGCCCCTGATAGCAAGAAGGCAATCGCCAAGGTTGTTCGTGGCAATACTGCTCCAGTTGACCCGATGGTTGCGGCCAAGCAACTTGTTCCTGTTATGATTGGTATTATCCAGCGCTCTATCCAGAATGACGCTGGTAAGGATACCGGTAAGCAATGGGCTAACGTTACTGCTGATGGTAATTTCTTGCGGGAATATACCGACCCTCAGGGCAACAACTTCGTGGCCAAGTTTGGCGAGGGCAAAATTGCCGCCATCGTACACGGTGTGGTTGGTTCCACTTTCAGCGATGCTACGCAGAACGATATCCGCGAGGAAATCAGGCAGTACCTGACCCAGACGAAGGGTACCGTTAAGGGTGGCCTCCCTGGTCTGGAAAAGAAGATCAAGGATGACATCACCAAGGAGATTACCCGTCGCGCCAAGGACATGGTTGTCAACGGGGTCATCAAGACGAGCAAGGATAACCTTGCGGTCATTTGGAAAAACCCGCCACAAGCGGTTGTCCAAAAGAATGATGTCGATGTCTAATTAAAAAAATCCCGCCAAATGGCGGGATTTTTCAATGGTGCTTGATGAACCTTAGTCGGCTTCGACGTTCCATCCGCCCGGAGTTGGCATAAAGCTGCCGATGTCACCGGCTGCTTCTTCGTCATTGTCAACGTCACCCTGGTCCATGGGCGGCATGAACATCATGACATCCGGGTTGAAGTCAATCGGGTTCTCGCATTCTTCACCCATCTTGGCGAAGTCCGGGAGCATTTCGCGGAAGGAATCGGCCAGGAGGTCTTCGTAGGACAGGAACCCATCGGTGTTCTTGATCCACTTTTTGAGGATTGCCAGGTCGCTTTCCTTCAATTCGGCATCGAACGAGAAACGGTTTTCCTTCTTCATGTTATCCATGATTTCGGCAGCGGCCTCGGCGAGTGCGTTCTTGCGCTCATCTTCTTCCAGGGCTTCCTCGAACTGTTCCTTGTTGAACATGCGGTTGACGTCGAAGAGCGTGATGTCATTGATGGTTTCCTTGCCTTCGAAAAGGGCAAGAAACTTGGGGTACTTGGGCAACTGCTTGATGCGGTAGTCCTTACCGTTTACGGGCGGGTCAACCTTTTCCTTGTAATAGAATACCTTGGTGAACTCGGTGAGTTCGTCACAGGCGCCCATCTTGCCACGGAGTACGTCGAAATCGTCGTAGTCGGGTTTGGTCTTGTCTACGACTTCATCCAGCGTAGGAAGGTCCAGGGTTTCAAATGTGAGTACCTTCTTGACGACTTCCCCTTCCTTGGGATTGCCGTTTTCATCGATCAGCACCTCGACAACGCGCTTGGTCGGGGTAATAGGCTGGTTGTTTTCCAATTCCATAATAAAAATCCTCGGATTTATTTCCGAGGATTAAACTACATTAAAGATTGCCGGTTAGCGACGGAACACCCAATAATCGACCCCGGCAACTGCCTTGAACATTTGGAGGGCGCTTTCGCAGTTGGCTGCCGCGGTCGCGATGAGGTTTTCGCGAACCATGTCAGGCTGTTCACCGTTCCCCATGCTCTGATAGCCATCGGCGCCGGAGTAGAGGGCAGTATTGCATTGGCCCTGCTGTGCCCGTTTGAAAATGTCGGCAATCTGGTTTGCAATGGGGCTTGCTTCAATCTGTGCGCGGACGGCTTCGAGGCAAGCGTTGAAGGATTCCAGGTCAACGGATTCGCCGGCTGCCGGAGCACCATCGCATCCACCGGAGGTTGCATAGCCGACATCGGCTGCGGCGTTCGCTTCGTTGCCGGGAATGTCGCTCATTGCGCTACCCATGGCATACCCATAGAACCCAGCCTTGCGTTTTTGGGGACCGTTGCTTTCAATGGGATGGGTGATTCCACCGGATTTCTTGCCGGCATTCACTACGCTACCTACGAATGTGTCTTTTTTGGGCATGATGTAACCTCTTGGAGATAGTTTATACCCCGAGAGGAATAACATGAAAGACGTTTATGCCATTATAGGTGTGTCCAGGAAGGCCAGCGACGAGGAAATTCATGCTGTGTACAAGAAACGTGCGCGTGACCTGCATCCCGACCACGGGGGCAGTCCGGAGCAGATGGCCGAACTGAACGAGGCGTATGCCAAGATCAAGACGCCTGAATTGCGCCGCAAGTATGATGCTTCGCACTCGTTTTCCAGCACGATGGCCACATGGAGTGCCGCGATGGGTAAGTCCGATGTAGCCAAGAACTTCGGGCAGGCGCCGACTACGAGCGACCCGCGTAAGGTGGACGGTACCGATGTCCCGGTGAATGTGGAAATTTCGATGGAGACGTTCATGAAGGGTGCCCCCATCATGACAGTAAATTACATGGTTGAACATGAGTGCCTGGAATGCTCCGGAACCGGTGGCGACCATCTGGAAACATGCCCTAATTGCCACGGTGAGCGCAATGTGCGCACGGTGACCAACGAGGGTGACCGCGTAATGAAGTGCCCGAAATGCAATGGCGCCGGGATGGTACCGGTGGGCGAATGCGCCGTGTGCCATGGCACGGGGATGTCAAGCAAGCAGGTCAGCCACTCATTCCACTACAAGAAGGGTGTTGTTGACATGGTTGTGCCCGGAAAGGGAAATGGTGGCCGCTTCGGCGGCATGAACGGTAACCTGGTCATGGAATTCCATCCGAAGGCGACCGAGCACCTGAGTTTTGATGGGGATAAGTTCCTGTATATCCACAACATACCGGTCGAGGGCTTCATCCTGGGCCATGCCGTGGAAATCGACTATCCGGGGCCCCTGATGGTAAAGCGGATACCCCCTGGGCAGACCTACGGCTACCGGGAAACCATGGAAAAGTTCATGGGAACCGAGTATCCCTGTGAATTCATCTTCATGCCGGCTGACGAAAAGGACCCGGATGCCATCCGGGGGAAGCTGGAAGAACTTTCAAAAGCAAGAACGGATATAGTTTCCGGTTAAGCGAGGAATTAAAGATATGAGCAAGAAAATCAGTCTCACGATTGCCGAAAGGTACGATATCGTCAAGTACGCCCACCAGATCCCCTCTACGAGGGTGACCTACTTCTCCTTCCCGGAATTCCTGGAAGTCATCCAGATTACCGACGAGGAAGCCAAGGAATTTGAAGTGAAGGTGGTTGACGGTACGGTCGAGTGCAACTGCCCTGACCGCAAGTTCGAATACGACACGGCCAGTTTCCCCAAGCCAATCATCGATACGATTGCCCAGTACGTCAAGGACGTGCAGGAACAGATCGATGAAGAGAAGAAGAACACGCCCGACCACAGCGCTTCTCCTCTCTACGAAAAGATTGTTGCATCCCTGTCCAAGTTGCTCTAAGTTATGGTTTCAGTACCTTGCCAGCTTGGCCTATGTTCATGCTTCGAGCAGTACAGTGTCGTCCTGTCCGATGAGGACGGTTCCGACATTGTCCAGCTTTTCAAGGATGAAATTGACGGGATGATGGGAAGTCCGGAGTTGTTCTATACTCCGGTTCCGTTCTATATCGCTACCGGAACGATCGGGAATATCCATGCGGAAATGCTCATCGTGTTCCTGTATGCCGGCATCCCCTTCATTCTGTCCTCCCCGTATGCCATTGACGGCGCCGGTCTCGGCGATGCCGTGGTGACACGCGATGGTGGGCGCCTGATATCCAAGGTCTATGGCCAGAACAACCGGCATGTATATTCCCTTGGGTACACCCAGAGCGGAGCGAACGTTCTTGAACATGCCAAGGAATTCCTCATGCACAACTTGCCCATGTCGTCTCCCGACATAGACGAGATGGTTGCCGAGGAACATATCGTCAATGCCAAGATAAACGAGCGAATTGGCGTCATCTCGAAGGATGGCGGTACCAGGCTTGAAATCTATGCATTTGATACTGACGAGAGCCGCATGATTCGTGCCAACAAGGATTTCGTGAAGGATCCGGTTGCCGAGCGTGGGATACCGGCTGGAATGCGGGAAGTCATTGCCTATGGCGGACTTCCGGATATCATTTGCATCGGTAGCATCTGTTCGACGGATGGTTCGGTGTTCGATGTATGGGTACCTAATGCACCTGTATTGACCCGTGCTGCCAGGGGCATTTTCGAGGATGAGGTTCTGCCCATCGATGCCTTTACCTTGGATACGGAAGGTGTGGAGGAGTGCTACGCAATGTTCCACAGTAAGTTGCGTGAACTTGAAGACGAGGCCATCGCTAAGGAAATCGAAGCCGAGAGCGATGAGGAAACGCCCCCGGAAATTCCCGACGAGGAAGATATCTAACGAATGCGCCCGGTTGGGCGCATTTTTGATGTGCATATATCTATAAACTGCAGTTAAACATTGATGGGAAGCATATTATGGCCACTGAAATGACATCCTCACAACTTAGCCCGAAAGCGGCATTTGCGCGAATTTGGAAGCGTTTGACCGACGCGGTTGCAGAAGGTAAGAGGAAAGCCGGTGTATCTGTGAAGACTGAATCCATTATGGAGGCTGCCAAGGGTGGCAAGCTGGACATGATTGATTTGGGCGAGGATAATCTGTTCGGTGACCCGGAACAGGGAATGCTTGATCTTGGGGAGGAAAATCTCTTTGGAACCCCGGAAGGTGGGGAATCTTCCGAACAGTCGGAAACTCCGGCCCCTACGGAACCGGAACATGGTGCCGAGGCTCCCGCTGAACAGCCGGCTCCCACCGGGCGTGTTCTCAAAGGTGTTGTGGGTGGTAAAACCGGCGATGACCAAAAATTGGTTATCACCAAGAGAAAGCCGACACGTTTGACAAAGGCTGAACGTGAAGAGGAAGCGCGTCGCGCCAAAGAGCGCCAGCGCCAACTTGACGCAGAAAACAACTATTCCGTTGCGGAAGTTCAGGAAAACTGGAAGTCGCTGTTTGACTATGCCTATGAAAACCGTGAGTATCTGAAAGACGCCGGCCAGCTCATCACCGAAGATGAAGTTAGGACTCTGTTCAGTACCGAGTATAATAATTACAGTGGAAGAAACCACGGCGACTCTACCGATACAGCGGTGAGTGGTGTTTTGGACATTTTCCAGAAAAAACTCCCAACTATTATTAAGCAGCTTGATGCCCGACTTCATGGTGAAGGCAACTTCATGAAGAATGGCTCCCTGATGTATTATTTGCTGCGTGCGTCGCATTTGGCCAATGACAAACGTACTCCAATACCACGGGCAGGCGAAACCCTCGGCATCAAGTCTAAGACGGTAGTCAATGACAAGACGAGTGTACTCAACCAGTTCGTGTTGACTTCTGACCTCCAGGCATGTGAAGATTGGATACGGAACAGGTTCAATGGGTATGATATGGCTGATGATGCGGTCAAGGGTATGGCCCTTGATATTCTCGCCAACGGAACCAACAAACCTGGCCTGGTTGAACAGCTCGGTGGCCGTAAGGACATTCCCAAAAAGTTTGCCAGTCCTAGGTACGGAACGCTCGAACGTTCCGATGACAAGGTGATTGTCTTGGGTACCGAAGGCTTCGTAACCGATTTCAATACAATGTTTGACGATTATTTGGCTGATGCCGATAGGAGTCCTGACCATGTTGGAGCTGAGGTTCGGCCAGTTAATTCCCTTGGCGCTACCAAATTTCATGGTAATCTATATGGTGCCGCGTATGATGAGAGCCGATACTTGGGTGTTATCAACTATTTGGTGCGCAAAGGTGTCCTACTTCCAATCACACTCAATGTAGGTAAAATTTCCACCGATCAGTCCGGGAAGGGCAATGGAAAAGGTGGAGCGAATGGAAAGGGTGGAAATGGCGGTGGCGAGAAGGATGATGAAAACCGCTGGGCGGATAATCTCATGTCCCATCGTGACGATGGTAATGGGATGTCTGTTATCAACGCAAACGTAGGCGAACAGTGGTCGGCGAATGGCCTCATGCGGTTACTTGGTGGAACCGGTGCTAAAAAGGTTGCCGAGATGTCCGGTACTGGGGACATGCTGGGTGATGCTTTGGCAAGTGGTAATGAGATTGGAACACTATCCAAATTCTCTGCTGCCGTGATGAAGTGGCTTTGCGAAACGCTTGGAAGGGAGTATTCTACCAAGAATGCCAGTGGCATGTCGGCAATCATTTTTGATAATGAACCGTCGATAATTGCCGAGGCCGGCAAGAATATGAGCTTGGATGGCAGTACACGTGCGGTTCTTCGTGCGATTGAGAATTTCAATGGGGCAATGTCTCGGCATATCAAGAACAGTGAGATTGGCGGTGACATTGGAGATATTGAACATATGTCCCCCGAGGAAATCAGGGAGAAGGCTACTCCGGACGTTCACTTGGATGAACTTGCCCGTAAGTGCTATGATGCATTGGAACGCGGAAATCAGACCGAAAGCCTTGTGACATTCGGTAAGGGTTATCTGGTGTATATGATGGGTGGTCTATTTGAATTGCCGACCAATACGCCATCGCTGATTACCAGTGCGGCCCGATTTGCATCCTTGATGGGTACCAAGCCGATGAATAGGGGGCTCATCCATCAGTACATTCTGAAAATGAACGCTGATGACGTAGTTGCTATGGCAAGGCGCCTGGAAGATGCCGCTCCGGAGATTATGGTCGGGCAGGAAGGCGGTAACATCATGTATGGCGACATGTACCCGGATTGCAATGTGCCGTTGAACAATTTGAAATCATCTGGCATCCCAGGTGCCATAGCGTACATTTCTGAGATGGATCCGTTCCAGTGCATCTGCGACTGCGCCGAAACACTTTGCGATATGGAACCTGGTACATTGAGCACGTATATGGCCGACCTCAAAACATGCGAAGACAAGGCTGATATTGAGGATAAGGCTCGTACAATCAATAATCAGGGCAGTGGCGTCGTAGACTTGCACATGAGCGATGCCGGCAAGGAACGTGTGAAGCGCGTGGAGCCTACTAACAAGCAACCGCCTAAACCAGCGGCACCGACTATTGCCAGATTTGGACGCAACCGTTTCTAGTGGGGTAATGTGAGTACATTCAGCCCGACATACGATACCTTTTTCAGGGTAGGTGATGATGGTGTCACGCATAGTGATGCCACCGACCTGCCGGTGTCCGAGTCGTCCTTTGTCGCATTCAAGTTCCCACTTTCTGGCTTGTATGATACGCCAAATCCGGTCATTAAGGTCAGCGTGACGGTCACATCGACCAATGTGCTTGGCAATGAAATCGGCATGCTCGGTCTATACGAGATGAGCGATTCCAACTGGATTGGCAGTGACCCTTATGACAAGGTGGATGACAAGGTAAACGTGAGCCCCATTGCGATAAGCAAGCCGATTGCCGACCATGACTGTGATGGGTACGTTGACACCGATCCACCGGAAGGGTTCGAGAAGAACCCGGTGGTTTTCACCATTCCGGATTCGATTGTCAAGGGGTGGAAGCGTCGCAACCTGGCCCAGGTATCGCTGGCGATCGACACTTACCGCGACTTTGAGTTCGAGGGCGAGATGACCATCGGCTCCAATGAGTCCGATAGTCCGATTGAAATAACGATTGATGAAGGCGAAACACCCGTCCTTGAGCCGTTTGATATCAATGTCACGCCTACAACTCTTGCTCCGGATGGACGTGCGACTATTACCATTGCCGATGCCGATCGGTCGTTTGGTGCTGGTATTTCCGACCTGGTTGTGATGATAGATGACGAACCGGCGACTATTCTGTCGGGTAACGACACTTCGTTGAAGATTGTCGTACCTGATATACCGGGAAAGGTCGAGGGTATGTCCGAACTCGTGATTACCGATGCCGATGGGGTTCCGGTGAGCAAGTCTACGCGAGTGTACTACGATGCGAGTGCGACAAAGCGTAACAAATTCTTTACGGATCCTTCCCGCCCTGGAAGGGAAGATGAGCGCGTCAGTCATTCTGCCGTGTACAACCGGGACCTCGGTTTCAACAATTTTGTTGAAATTACTGACGAGAATAGCCTCATTCAGAACATCTACAACATTCTTCTTACCAGGAAGGGTGAGCGTCTGTTCAATCCGGACTTCGGTACGACCATCGAGGAACGGGTATTCAGTATCATGAATGAGGATGACGAGACAAGCATTCTGCAGGAATGTTTCACCGCCATCAACGAATACGAACCCAGGGTATCGGTGGACTATGAGGAAAGCAAGATAGATATCGACTACGATGCCAACACCATCCGTATCATCATCGCCGTTGTCTTGCCGAACGGGAACTCCGAGTACATCGTTCTCCCGTTCAAGAGTAGGGGAACTCTCGTTAGATGATGCTAGGACAACAAGTCGCCACTAATACCCACCTGGTCTATGTGGACGACTACAAGACTGGGTGGAAGGAAGTTGGCCTCCGTCTCGGCATCTGTCGCGAGGATGGTTCTCCCAATGCGGGCACCTATATCATGGAGGCCCGGTATCACAATTCAAATGGCGTTTTCATGCCGGCGATGAAGCTGGATGGAAAGAGTATCGAGGTCTACGTCGTAGATGGGGTTGTCGGTAATGTGAAGGATCCGACTTCGCTGGCTGAGGCCCTTAACCATTTCCATGTCCCCACCCTGGATTTCGGAACCTACAAGTTTTCCGGGAAGTTCTCCACTGCTCCCGGAAAGCCAAACATGGTCTATGACAAGATGCACCGTGGGATTACTTTCAATGCGAACCGCATGAAGGACCTTCGTGGCATACATGACCTGATGGTCAGGATAGACTTCGATGATGGCAAGTTCATGGAGCCGCTGTTAAGCCGCTACATCTATACAGTGAACCAGATGCCGAACAAGAAGAACCGTGGCATACCGGTGCTTGGATATTTCGACCTTGAAGAATACCTTTCCATAATGAGGGACCCCAGGTCGGCAATGTTCCATACTGAGGGTCCGACCAGTGCGCTCATATTCATCGAGACGGCGGAAACGCCGGGTCGGGTCGTGTTGAGGGATATCGCCGAGAACGGATCCTGCATGCTGGCCCTTGAAGGTTTCAAGTCGGTGCTTGATGTGAAGAAGGCCAATTCGTTCCGGCCCATCGTCGTCCTGAGCATGGCCCCGTTCAAGCTGCCGGAAAGTTCCAACTTCCCGTGGCACAAGGTGACCTACGGCAAGTTCAAGGTATTCTGCACCCCCATGATGGGCAAGATGGACATGTGGGAGCATGTCCAGGGAGGGGTGAACCTACTGTCCAGGATGACATAGGTGTTGATAAGTTGTTGATAGTGTGGATATTTTTGTTATTTAGTAGTTGACAGTTTGAGAATAAGTAGTTAAATTTCAGTTGAAAAGAGAGGTGTCTTATGGCAAAGAAAGCAGCAAGTACAGCAACATCAGGCGTGCAAGTCGCCCCAAATTTCGGTTTCTTCCGCAAGTTGAAGACAGGTGATAAGTACCTGGACCACAACAAGAAACGACCGGAATATGGTTTCATCAACAGCGGTTCCTATGCGTTTAACGCGGCTTTGTCCGGTGACGTATATCAGGGATTCCACATGAACAAGTTTTTCATGGCGGTGGGTTTCTTCGGAACCGGTAAGTCCTTGATTGCCAAGCTGAACTTTGCTCTCGAACTCATGAAGCAGGGATACTACATCTTCTGGTACGACACTGAAAACGAAACTACCGAAGAAATGCTCATTGAGAACTTCGGTTTCATCCCTGGCCAGTTCGAAATCGTCCGTATGCACACGGTCGAAGAATTCCACCACAGTATGTCCATGCTCGTCAGCCAGCTTGAAGAAGACAAGGGCGAGAAGTTCGAGAATGAGCGTAAGTGTGCGGTCGTGCTTGACTCCGCGGGCGGTCTCTTTACTAACAAGGGTGTGGACGATGCCCAGAAGGGTGCCGATAGCGCCGACATGACCAAGGCCAAGAAGTTGAAGGCCTTCTTCACCGACATGACATTCCGTTGCGGCGAACTCGGCGTTCCGATGTACATCACGAACCACAAGTATTTGAAGCCGACCAGCTACGGCAACCCGGAAGAAATCGCCGGCGGTGAAGGCGCCAAGTATTTCGCCCGTGTTATTTTCGACCTCACTACTGGATTTGAAGTCGTTTCCGCGACCGACAAGACCAAGCTCGGCCTTATCCTGAACGTGAACATCAAGAAGAGCTGCTTTGTCCACGTCGGTACCAAGGTCAAGATGTACCTTGACTGGAAGACCGGTCTGAACCCGTACTACGGTCTCCATGATATCGCGAAGGCTGCCGGCCTCCTGGAAGCATACACCGCCTCCAAGTTCCCGGATGTTCCGCCTCCTGCTGGCCGTATCGGCAATGCCGGTGCCTGGGTCATCAAGGATCCGCGCAAGCCGCGTTCCGAATGGATTGCCTGCTTGAACAAGGACCTCCACAAGGCGGAAACCATCGGTACCATCCTCGACCCGATTAACGACTATGTTCACGAGACCTTCAAGAACAAGTCTCTCGCGGACAAGCTCGGCGAGAATGGCATCGACGAGAACGTAAGTCTCGAAGTGGACGAGGAAGCAGTCGAACGCAACCTCGAAAGGGCCAGGAAGGAATCCAAGAAGAAGGCTGCCAGCATGGCGAAGGCCCTCGGCGAAGAGGAAGAGGCACCGGAACCGGAAACCGCGGCGATGGTGGTCTCGGACGAAACCGCCGAGTAAAAATCTCGTAAGTCGAAAAGAGTCGGGACTTTCCCGACTTTTTCTTTTATTTTTCTTTCAGCGCAAGATATTTTTGCTATATTTTCAGCATACAGAATTTTTAGTTCCCAATCATTATGTCAGATACAGTAATCGAAAACACAGTACCACCCCCTTTCCAACCGGCAGCGCCGGTACAGATTCCAGCACAGCAGGGGGCGGCTCAGGATGCCTTGGCGGCATCCCTACCTCCAGCCTGGGACCCAACATCGCGACCGGTGCCGGTCATACAACTTAGCAAGGAAGACCTTGTTCTTAGGACATATTTCAATGATAACATCATTGGTCCGAAACTGAGAGCGTACATGAACCCGAAGATGTTCGTGGACCCTGTAAACCAGGCGCTCACCAAGGTCATCGGGAAGTTCGAGAAGAAATACAGCCGTAGCCCTACTGCACAGGAACTTATCCTCGGCATGGGTTCCACCGGTTTCTCAGAACAGCTTGTCCAGAAACTCGGGTATATCTGCAATACGCCGATGGTAGGCGTTCGCCAGGAATACCTCATAGATTTGATTGAAGGTCATTTCCGTGAAAGGATGACCGAGAATATCCTCATCAGTGCCGCGGAGAATGTTCATGACCGGCATGTCGACGGGATTAACAACCTGATACCGAAACTCAAAGAAGCGGTAAATTTCTCTTTACATACGAACCTCGGTCTAAATGTCTACAACGACATTGGCACCGCGCTTGCATTGTTGAAGGAACGCAAGGAATGCATCCCGTCGTCCATCAACGAAATTCGCGCCAAGACAGGTACTGTCGAGAAGGATGGTTCCATCAGGGGTGGCGGATATTACCGCAAGACCCTTACCCTCTATGTCGGCCAGCCGAACGTCGGCAAGAGCCTTATCCTCGGTAACGAGGCCGTGTTCGCGTACTCCTACGGGTACAATGTCCTTTACATCTCCCTCGAACTTGCCGAAGACTACCTGTGGCAGCGTTTGGCAGCCAACCTGTGTGATGTGGCAATGCCCGACATCCTGCAGATGACCGAGGAAGAATGCCGCGCAAAGATTGACGCAACGCTCCGTGCAAACCAGGGCGATGGTGTCCATGGCAACTTCCAGATTAAGCGCTTGAAGACCACCACCACTCCGGCTGACATTGAAATGTATGTTGACCAGTTCGAGGCCACTTTCGGTAAGCTCGACCTCCTGGTCATCGACTACATCGGCATCATGAAGCCGGGCCTCTCCGCTGCCGAGCAGCGCAGCATGTATCTTGATGGTGTGGCCAAGGCCGAGCAGATCCGTGACTTCCTGATTGAACGCAATATCGCCGGCCTTTCCGCAGTGCAGTTCAACCGTATGGGTTACAATTCTCTCGATGCGGGTATCGAGGCGGTGCAGGGTTCTTCCGGTTACTCAGAAACCTCCGACGTGATGATTTCCATTACATCCGACTCCGTTCTGCGCGAATGCGGCATGTTCTACCATACTTTCTTGAAGAACCGTTTCGGACGTAACTCCGATACCTTCCAGACAAGGTGCGACTTCATGAAGATGAAGTGGTTCGATGCCACCCAGGAAGAACTGACCCATTACCAGGAACTCCGCACTGAACAGGAAGCCTACATGGCGAACCAGGCACCCACCCGTGGCCCGCGTGCTCCCAAGAAGGACAACACCCAGCCACCAAAGGCGCCTCCTCAGGAACAGTTGCCGTCGAGACCCGGTGAACGAGTTGCCAGCATGATATAATTTTTCGGCATGAAGATTGCCGGAATAGACCCATCCATGAATTCGTCGGGCAAGGTCATTATGGACCTTGACGATGTTACGCTTGACATCAAGTCCGTGGACTACTACGGATATAGCTCCAAGTTGTGCTACCTGCACGACGAGGAGCATGTTCACATCTATGCCCTCGGGACGGACTATACCAAGCTGCCGATGATGGCCAGGATGGAACGCGCATATACCCTGCTGAACAAGGACATGGAGGATGTGAAGTATATCTCCTTTGAAGACTATGCGTATGAAGAGGCCAATGAGAAGGGAAGTAACGCGATTTTCCAGATTGGTGAGTTCTGCGGCGGGGTGCGCTATCATTTCTTCATGCAGGGCAAGGGTATCATCACCTACGGCATTCCCCAAATCAAGCATTTTGCCACCGGTAGCGGCGGTGCAAAGAAACCGGCCATGTGCCAGGCGGTTAAAGAATTTTATCCACAGTTTTACTACCCGTACTTTGAAACGCTGAAACAGTACGAGAGTCCGCATTCCGACTTTTGTGATGCGTTCTGGATGTGCGAGATATTGCGCAACCATATCAAGTTCGATGTTCTCGGCCCGGATTCCCTCCCGCCGGACACTCTCGCCCTCATGCGTTATACGTCCAAGCCATCGGGAAAGAAAAGGAAGTCCAGGTGCCTCCTGGATTACGACCTTGCCCTCCGTTCGGACATGATGTTCGACCAGGAGGCCGCGGCAAAGCGCAGGAAGAGTGTCCGGAAGAAAGATAGTGCTCAAATGGAGTAGTTTTTCGAAGGTAACAACCAGGAAAACAATTATGCTTCATCTGAACACAGATTCTAACGATCCATCCAGTGCAGTCAACCTGAGCAAGGAAGCCGAGACTGAACTCCTTGTCAGCGAAATCAACAAGTTCCTTAGTGCTCCTCCCAGATACGAGGGCGACATGGCAGTCGTGCTCACCATGCCGGAATCCTACCTCAAAAAGGCCCGCGCAAAGTTGAACGAGGCAATCCATGTCGTGTACGACCGGTACAAGGACTATGGGGTGACCATGCTGACCATTCTTTGCGCGATTGAAAGCGTAGTGGAATCTGCAAAGCTTGGGCCCCTTATTGACAATGACATCAAGCTGATGATTGCCGCGGACAAGGGTATCGAGATTTCCGTCGAGGAACTTGAACGGGTGAACGAGCAGGTAAGGCACGGCGAACTGAATTTCGACGTTCCCAGGCCGCAGCCCCAGACGGAACCGGAAGAAGATGAAGATGCTGAATTCACCGCCATGATGGACATGGTAGCGGAGGATGACGACGATGAGTAAGTTTCATTTCCCTGGACACGGCGCCGTGGTCAAGGAAATCCAGGAGACCCTGGAACGAGAGGCCGAAGAGCGTAACGAGGAAATCAAGAGCACTAGCCTGATGCTCCTCAATGCGCAGGACGGTGTCTACGGTAGCCACCAGAACCTCCCGACAGTATATAGGGAGAAGTGGCTCGCGAAGTTGCGCGAGGAACGTGACAACCCGATGCTCGGTAAGAGCTACATTTCTCGTGCACCCGAGTACGAGACCGATGCCGATGTCGTCACCGAGGCCCACGAACTTACCGACCAGGAAACGAAGGACATGTTTGTCACGGACGAGAACGGTAACAAGTATATCCCGGAAACCTACAACCCCAATGTGGACGATTCCCAGACATCCGACCTGGATGATGAGGCCAAGAAGGTCATCGACCTGGCCATTATCCAGAATGTCGCTGCCAAGTGCATCGGTTGGGATTTCGAGGATGTCATGAAGGAATGCGCCATGGCCTTCGAGGAAGAATATGGCGAGGACTTCGTGCTCCCGGACAACATGGACGAAATCGTGACCGCGGCGGTAAACGATGCCGAGATGAAGGCCAGGATTACCTACAAGAAGCCCGAAGAAACGTAAAATAATCTTTACAATCAAAAATTTTTTGAAAGGCGGCCTCCAAACCGCCTTTTCTTTTGCTACATTTTATAACGGGTGCGAAGAAGTGCTCCTACTTATAAACTGTGGATAGCAGATATTAGCAGATACTAGCAGCTACTTAGCATCAAGAACTAGAAACAAAAGGATAGTAAAATGGATCAGAATATCCCTCAGCAGAATCAGTTTGGCATTGGTGGACAGCCTCAGTTCGCCCAACCAGGTGCCGCTACACAGTTTAACTCCATGTTCGCAAACATGGGCGTCCCGGAAACCCCGGCAGGTGGACAAGCCGCCCCGGCAGACCCGAACGAATGGCAGCTCCAGTGCGATGCACAGCACGAAAGCGTCGAAGCCATCATCCGCATCCTCCCGAGAGGACTCGCGGGCGTGCAGGGCAACCTCTGGCCCCACGTAAATTGCAGAAAGCATTATCTCAAAAAGCGCGATGGCCAGCGTTGGGGCGAAGGCCCGGTCATCTGTCGCGGAAACATTCCCGATCCGAACGCAAAGTACGGCAAGTCCTATTGCCCGCTCTGCAAGGAAACATGGGACCGTTACTACAAAATCAAGAACACTTACGGAGAGCAGCAGGCTAAGGATTCCGGTATTTCCGGAAACCTGTCCGTTGACGATATCTTCGTGAACGTCCTCATCCTCAATGACTTCGTTCACCCGGAAAACAACGGCCAGATTAAGATTTGGCACGCCAAGACCAAGCAGTGGGACAAGGTCATGGCCGCGTTGCCTGAACGCAACGTCAACAAGAATGGCCAGGCCAAGCAGCAGTACACCAGTACAGCCAAGTATGTCGGCATTCCTTGGCATGTTCTTTCCGGCGCAATCTTCCACTTGAAGGGCACCTGGGACACCACCAAGGCATGGGGTACCCATAAGGGTGCAGCCGTGTGGGATGCTTCCGAATTCGAACCGATGGCAACTCCGCTTGCCCAGAATGACGAAGGCATCATGCAGATTCTTAACCAGTGCCATGACCTCTCCAAGTACGAACTTCAGCCGAAGAGCGTCGATGAATTGGAAGGTATCACCCGTAGCTTCTATGCTGCCTACGATGGCGCTCCCGCCATGGCCGCTGATAACAATAACAACATCGCGGCAAACGGCTATCCGTCCTATCAACAGCCGGCCCAGTACGGTCAGCAGCAGTATGCCCAACCTGGCCAGGGTGGCGCGATGCCGGCCTCTACTCCGAGCGCCTACGTTCCTCCTCAGCCGAAGACCACCGTCGGTAACGCCGGTGCATTCTTCAACAACCCGGCAGCACCTAACTATGCCCAGCCTCAGCCGCAGCAGAGCGCTTATGTAACGCCGGGCGCAGCTCCTGCCCAGCAGAGCGCATTCGCCACTCCAGGTGCCGTCCCTGGTGCAGCCCCGGCTCCGCAGAGTGCATTTGCTACTCCGGGTGCCGTCCCTGGCGCGGCTCCGGTTCAGCAGAGCGCATTTGCTACCCCGGCAGCGCCTCAGCCCAACTTCGGTACCCCGGCACCGCAACAGGCCGCTCCGCAGTTTGCGGCACCTGCTGCACAGCCGACTCAGCAGTATGTACCTCCTGCAGCACCGACCCCGCAGCCTAACCAGTTCGCTGGTGCACCGGGGGTAGGAGGAACTCCGGCTGGAACCTCAATCCAGGTGGATGACGACGGCGACCTCCCGTTCTAGTATTTGTCTAGTTCGAAACGGCATCGTCCCAAGACGGTGCCGTTTTTCATTGAGTTTGTTTCATGGCTATCGATTATTCCGAAATACCCGCAAGTGTCTATGACCAGGTCATTCATGAACTGTATGGTACCCAGAACCTGAAAGATCGTTCTGACCATTATGAGTTTGTGTGTCCGGTCTGCGGCGATATGCGCTTTCCGAATAAGAGGAAGGCGTGGATTTACAAGGATACCTGGAAGTACATCTGCTTCAGGTGCCCTTGTTCCATGCCGTTTGCGTCGTATTTGAAACAGACCGAACCGGAGACTTACTCCAAGCTCATCTATTCCGCGTTTGGTGCGATGCCGGGCCAGAGGAAGCGCAAGGAGGAAGTCAAGGATGACCGTCCAGCGCTTCCGCCGGATTCTCCTTTCGTTGATGGTGAATTGATACCAATTACATCAAACCATCCATTGGCCCGAGCTGGTCTGGCTGAGTGCAAGAGGAGAAAGATCCGTCCGGAGGTTTTCGAGAAGTGGTTCGTGTGTCTTGAAGGAAATCAGTTCCTGCACAGGTATGCCAACGGAAACCTGATAATCAACCCGGAAACCGGAAGGCCGGTTGGCAATGAGTACAAGAACCGTATCATCATGCCGTTCTATCATTTCGGTGGCAAGTGGACACAGTTCGATGCCCGTGCAATCGACCGAAACAACCCGATGCGCTACCTGAACCTCAAAAACGTTCGCAGGGAAGCGTACAACATCGACTTTATCCGATTTGACCAGCCCTTCTATGTTCTGGAAGGCACCATCGACTCTACGTTTATCCCCAATGCGATAGGCATCGGTGGTGTTCAGCATCTCCACGAGATTCTGATGGATAACCCCAAGATTGCCCAGCACAAGGAAAACTGCGTGTTCATCTGGGATAATGACGAAGCTGGTAGGGACGGTCGCACGGCTACCTGTCACGATGGGTACAAGTGGTTTGATTGGGAAGGCATCACGGAGAAGGACATCAACGGCGAAGTCCTCAATGGATGCAACCTGCCCCTCGGGGAAGACGGGTATGTGCGACAGGAGTACATAGATGCGCGTATCCGTCAACCCGGTGGTTCCGATATTCTGTTCATGCTGAAATATGGAAATGTGGCCAAGGAGAAATTCAAGGCCACGATGAAGACCCGTCGCGAGGCCAACGCAAGACGTGAGGCCGCGATGACACCGGAAACTTACTTTTAGGGGAAACTATGAATCCCAAGAAATACCTGATTAGCTACAAGTGGGCGGCTGGCCGAGATGGCCGTTTCTGCTGGCACGAGCATTTCGAAACCGACTCCATGATCGTGATGCTTTTATTTTTCATTGCCATCAAATTCAAGTATGGCACCATTTCGATCGACTATAGGAACATGTAGAAGAAATGCTGGACCGACTGATCAAGAAAATGAACGAGCCCGAACCGGAGTTCGTGAGTGAGAAGTGGGTGGCCGACTACATCCAGAAGGACGTGGAGTACGTCCGGAAAATCAAGCTATGCGAAATGGTCCCGTTCCGCCTTGATGAGAAGGGGCACAAGATTTACAAGACATCGGTAATCAAGCACCGCGTCATGAAGTACAGGTTGATGCCTCCCTCCAATGATCATCCATTGTTCGAGATGACCCAGGAGGAGGCCATGGTCTACCTCAATATCCATAGTCCCGCCAAGTACATGAAGCATGTGCGGGCGGGGGATATAAAGGTTCACCTCAATGCCAACGGGAAGAAGCGCGTATATCGCGAGGATGCCGACGAATTCCTCCGCACCTTTGACCGTCTATATCTGTTGAAATACGTGCGCGAACCGTTGCTCTTTACGGATGCTGCGCTCCTGTTCGGCTTCAAGATTAGCAACATGAAGTTCATGATCAAGGCCAAGCGGATTGAAGTCGAACCGCGTAAGAAGTACGAGGTGCGCAAGGTTAGTCATGAAACCCTGCTGAAATTCGCACAGGAAAGGGTAGCGAATGGGCACAAGTTCAGACGTAACCCAATCCCGGAATACATGCCGCGCAGTATTGCCGAAATCTACTGTGCTGCAGTTCCCGAGGCCCGTAATGCCGTCCGTGGGAAACTGGTCAAGTGCGAACAGTATACAACCCCGGAAGGGAAGGTGAAGTGGGGAATAAGCAAGGCAAAGCTGGATTCCCTGATTAGCAAGTGCTGGCGCGGTCGCTGCTACGGAAGCGGAAAGCAGCCTTACTACAATGCCAGACAAATCGAGTTCATATTTGGGAAGAGCCAGGCATGGATCGATACTTTTATACGTGGTAAGTGCCCTCTGGTGGACAAGTATGGCGACCGCGTGGAAAAGAAGGAAGCCTTCAACAAGATATGCGGATGGGAGAAGAAGGCGGTCGAGGAAATCATCGCGTCAGGTGTCGAGTATTGTCCGGTAATCCGCATGGGCAAGACCATCAAGAATCCTGAGCCGAAGCGCTTCACCACGCCGAAACCGAAGACCGTCATTACCCGCAGCGTTGTTGACATCATAGAGAATGCCTTTGACAATGCGTATTCCGAACGGGAATTTGCAAAGGAACAGCATGCCCGCGACATCATCAAGTCGAAAAATGACAAGAAGCGTGAGCGCGAAGCCATGCGCATCGAACTTGGGTTTGAACCAACGCGGGAATTGCTCCTTCGTCGCGACAATGTATTGAAGTATTCCGAGAACCGTGAGATTATTTCGCTGGTTTATACCCATTCCGGGTGCAACATTTACAAGGACAGGTCACTGACGAAATATGACCTTGCAGTGTTCGTGCGCGACCAGGATTTGCGACTGAGACGGCGCGTGACACCAAATTCATCGACCCGGCTGGTGCTGCGTGGTATCGAGAATTCCATTGTACCGAAGGTAAAGATGCTGCCTGAATGGATCATCATTGTGCCGGGTACGTCGATAATCAACGATATCAACTTGTACGAAACCTTACGCAGTGTCCCGAAGGAAATCATGGCCGTCGCTCCGTTCGGGTATGAATATACCCAGTTCGATGGCACCTGGTCACAGTGCACCCGTACATACGGGTATTACCAGACATACAACCTGTCTCCGGCATCCAACCAGATGGTACTGGGGTCCGCTGAGGTGAACGGATGCCATCAAGTCGAGGTTCTTGATGGTCCATTTGTCGCCGTTCGCGGCGAAATGCTTGACAAACTCAAAGAAATTCACTATTTTAATGTCCTGGGTGAATGCCGAGGCGCTATGGGTCCGATTGTTTCCGCAATTTGTCGGAGATATCGGCTCGGGATGATGCAGGTACCGGTCAGTTCCTCGTGTGCTGCCGGATACGTCATCCCGTTCAATAGCCCGAAATGGCATGAAATCGAGGACAGGATAATCAACTATGTGTCGGCCACCGAGCAGGCCATAGCGTTTAACCGCAGGAAAGAGATATGCAAGAAATAAGGTTCAGTAGGCCGTTCTTCAATGTCATCAAGCAGGTCTGCATGGTGACTAAGGCAAAGACTGTCAAGTTCTTCCATGACGGCGATAAGTCATGCCTGAACATCCATAACGAGAACAGCTTCATCCATATCAGTGCGGGCCCCGCCGACTTTTCGTTCGACGGCCTGGAAGTCAACTCCTCTTCCTTCATCGAATTTATCCGATTTGCTGAACTTATCGGATATCCCGAAACCGGTACAATCGTTGTCGATAACGAAGAAACGATTGCCGGCCATGTGTACGAATTTATCAGGTTCGGCAACGGTACCGAAACGGCCCGTAGTCTCACTGCCGAGCCTTCCTTCTTTAACGAGGACGATACCAAGGTGCCGAGTTCCCGTGAAGCCGACCCGATGAGCCTCCTGGCCACCATCAAGCTGAACAAGAAGGACTTGGAAAAGTATGTCCAGAAGCTGAAACTCGTTCCCGGCTGTCAGTTCTTTAGCGTGAATGTCACCGACAAGGGTGAAGTCAAGTTCTACTTCAAGGGCCGTGTCGGTCAGCAGATTACCAGCAAGGTTGATTACACCATGACCCTTCCGGGCGACAGCAAGGCAATCGCCACCGCATACGGCAAGGATTCCAAGCAGCGTTACCGTAAAATACCCACCAGCATCTTTACAATCCTGAAAGGCCTCGGCTGCGAGGAATATGACATGGAAATCCGCTATGTCGCTGCCGACTACGATTCCATCGCATTGAAGGCGTTCGCCAACTTGCAGGGCAATGACCAGATGTATCCCATCGGCATCTACGCGATGATCGTGGAATGTTCCGGTGCCGAGGAAAATGCGGAAGAGCTTGTTGATTAAGGAGACATGAAAATGAAACAAACTTCGAAATGGCCTGCTATTGACCCGATGTTCAAGGACAGGGTAATTGATTATTTCAGCAAGTGCAACAAGATGGGTCGTCCGTTGAGGTCTGAACATATCAAGACTGATATTGATACAGTCAAGGATGCTGTTTTGTACATGCCTGTGTGGGATCATGATGACACTTGCTGGGTGGATGATGAATTTATATCCGTCAAGGTATTCTCTCATTATGACACGCCGAATAAATACATGCTAGTGACTGTCAGAACACGCTCTAGCAAAGTAGGCAATCTGTTTTATACCTACACTACGAGCTACCATACGGCTGACGCCGGTGATGTAGAATGGCTCGAACGGCTGGTGCGGGAGCGTGAATAGTTGCGGCTGACCTTATAAACTTCTCCCAAAGAAGTTTTTATTGAGGTCAACCGTGCCGATTACTATATCTCGTCAGGAACTCCTGGAAAAGTTGGGAAAGCTGGGCTATGTCAAGACCCAGAGTGGTCCGGTCGTTCCGGCCAAAAAGGAACTAATCGATACCATTACCAAGGGTACCCCGAAGCCGGTCGGTGACCAGACCAAGGCCAAGTGGGACCATCGCAAGTACGACAACAACCCGCTTACCCTGAACAAGAACTACTTGAACTTGAAGGATCTCGGCATCAAGGTAATGACCGAATCCAGGCTCCGCGCATTGAACGAGGCCAACAACGTGACGTTCAAGCTGGATTTGCCAGTCATGAGCCAGCAAGTCACGTCCGGTAAGATTCAGTGCCTTGGCCACGACATCCGTATGCAGATGATGGCCCCGAATGATGAGGGCGAAGTCACCATCATCCTCGATGACGAAAATACCGGAAATACCACACAGCGCAACTTCCCCGCCGATTCCGATGAGTTGAAGGGTCGTCTTGACTTGGTTATCAAGCGCATGGCGATGGATTTGGTGCAGAATGGTGACACGGCATCCGACTTTGACCAGATGACCAGCGGTGTCGGTGCCGCGACTGGATTCATCGGAAACGACAATTTCAACGACGTGAATTTCGACAACCTGAACGTGGCCGAAATGGGTCCGAGCGCCCTGGTCAAGAATGAATCCGTTGACTGGCAGCTGCAAGCGCTTCTCGGCCTGTGCAACAAGGCTGTTCTCGAAGGCGAAGGTGACTTCGGGGCCGAAGATTTCGCCGCACCCGCCGAAGATGGCGAGCAAACTGAACAGCCCGCCGAGGGCAATCCTCCTCCGATGCAGGATGCTGGCGACGTGAACGCCAATCCGGCTGGAACTGCCGAAGGTGCTCCCAAGACCAAGGAATTTACGGCGTTCTGCGATCCTGGTCCGACGGATCCGGGTAACAACGGTCTTTCCCAGAAGGCTGTTGATACGCTCAACAAGATTATTGCCGATGCTTACGTCAAGGAATTGAAGGATGACAGCTCGGGTGTTCAGCCTGATGCCGATGAAATTTTCAACGGTTGGGCCGGCACTACCGCACAGCCACGCGAGGTTGCTGTTCCGACGCTCCTCAAATTCAAGAAGTATGCGGCCCTTGGCTCTCAACCTCTCTCCGAGGACGGACTTGTTAAGATGGCCAAGGCCCTTGAAGACGGTATCGACCCGAAGACATTTGACCAGCGTCTCGGCACATGGTTCCCGGAAGTCTACAATGCCGATGGAACGGCCATCAATGACGTGGATGCCCAGACTGCCGCAATGCAGTTGCCTGGTGATGACCAGACTGGTGTCGGTGTCGGTTGGTCTCCGAATGCCCAGATTGGTGATCCGCAGGGCGGCCTCGGTGGAACCGGTGACATGATGTCCATGGCTGACGACATGTTTGGTGAACCTGGAACCGAGATGAAGGAAGGCGTAGGTGACGAAGGAAACGACAACGTGGACTTCGACCTAGCCGCGCTCGAAAACATCTAATCGATATTTCCTCCTAGATACAAGGCGCCCTCCGGGGCGCCTTTTTGATGTAGTTGGCTATGACCACCCAAAGTGTTGTTCCATGAAAAAATGCCTTGACATGCCAATGAATAAGTCCTATATTGTACTCTAGGTAGCGTCACGACCACTATATATCGTTCCAACATCCTTAGCAACCCCTTGGATGGGCAATACCATGTAGTTTTCGGAATGAGGTTAAGTAATGTCTGAAAAAACTCCATCTCTCGTAATGTTCAATACGGCAACTAGGTTCCGTTCGGCAATTTCGTTCCTCTACTCATCGTCCAGGGATGACAACATGCGTGCGCATGTGTGGACCGACAAGGATGCCGATGGTATCGTTATCCTCCATGTCCAGACCGAACACGGTGTCTACGTGAACTCGGACTCCACCTTGAAGTCCGAGCTGCTTGACTGCGATGCCTGGGTCAACCTGCGCGACTTCTGTGTGCTGTGTAGGGAAGTGTCCCAGGAGAACAATGTCACTCTGTGGGTTGACAGTGGTCGGCTCTATGTGGCATCGTCGTTCAATGAAGAAATCGAGGGTTTCGAGCTTGAATGCTTCTGTGAACCGGTTGAACCTTTTGAATACAAGGATCTCGGCGACCATATCGATGAAACAATCAAGATTGAGCAGGGTTCTTTCTCAATCGTGACTGACAGCTCGTTTGATTTCGAATGGATGGAAATTCATCGTCACGAAGGGTTGCTGTCCTATCGTTCAGGAAATGACCGCGTTGTACTTGCGACCATAGTCGCCTCCCTTGAAACACCCAATGGCCTGGGTGTGGACAAGAACCTCCCGGACTTTGCATTTAGAATTCCATGCGATATCTTCCGTATCATACCGATGCTTGAAATATCCCAGGACTGCACTCTCAACATCGACTATACCAACAAGCGTATCCGCATTGCCGGTGAGGTCATGCGCATCGACTATTCCTTCAAGAAAGCCGAGTTCCCTGCCATGTCTTCCGAAGGGTTTACCGATTACATGAAGTTCGACACTGCTGCAATGATTGCGACCATCGACACTATCTTCCGCGTGAACTACAAGAACCCTGTTGCCAATGTCAAGATTACACCGGTGGACGAGGCCCATGCCTCCATCGAATTCAATGTGGATGGCCGGTATGGCGCCACGGTGACAATGGCGGAAGTGCATATGCTTGACCTGGACAGGGAAATCACCTTGCCAATGGATGTCATTACCATGATGATCCGCAATTCCAACTGCAAGTCGCTCCTGTTGAAGACTGGCCCGGATGGAAAGCTGATGCTGTGTTTCAGCAACCAGTTGTTTGCCAGGAAGGTCTATTACCTCGGGAACTAAACAAAAATAACCGTTGCAAATGCAACGGTTATGGTCGAAAAATGCCGATAAGCGTTGTTTTTGCAACGCTTATTTTTTATGCTTCCGCCGGTACGGGTTCTTCCGCCGGGGCTTCCGTAGCGGCATCGGTTGCGGTATCGGTAGCCACTTCTTCGGTGGCGCCCGGTTCTTCTGCGGAGATATTGTTCACGTCGCCGGCGGTTTCCGTGCCGTCTTCTCCGGTGAAGTCATCAAATGCGTTGTCCGCGGTAGCATTGAGCGTGTCCATGTCGGTATCGCTGAACCCCATGGCGTTGTTGTCGATGCCACCACCGAAGTCACTGCCACCACCGAAGCCACTGTCCATGCCGTTGTCAAATCCGTTTTCCTCAGCAGGGGCATTGAAGGCTTCTGCACCCGGATAGGTGTCGCCGAAGAAATCCTTGAACTGGTCGTCCTGGGTTTCCTGCTGTTCTTCCGGGTGGAGAAGTTCGTCCTCGACCTCACTGTAGCTCTGGTCCCTCATGTCATCGGTCGTGTGACCGAACGGGACTTCGGACGGCTTGGCGAGACGCTGCTGGTTGAGTTCCATGACCTTGTTGTGGAGCTTGGCCTTGATTTCACTGACAGGTACCTTGGTATCTTCGTGAAGCTGTACAACTGCGGGGGATTCGTGGCTTACTTCGCCGGATGAGGGGACATTGAGTTCCATGATTAAATGCCTTTTTACTGTCAGATATAGATTTATAGTGTAATTTGGACTTTTTGTGGTAAATTGAGCAAATTTATTTTTTGTCCTACACTATAAACTTCCAGCATAAGAAAAAATCTCCAGAGGATTTAACATGGGATACTCTATTGACCAAGATTTGGAAATCATGAAGGAAATCGAACGCATTTCCCAGGAACCCGTCAATGAAAGCCAGTACACCGCGGTTCGTCATGGGGGTAAGCCCATTGTTGAATCGATGGCTGTCTTCGATGACGTAAAGGTCGACTTCAACAAGTGGACCAGCGACAGCAAGAAGGTGAACAAGGCCAAGACCGTCAACACCGGATCTGCCAAGCCCATCACCAAGAACGATACTGTCGAGGAAAAGAAGGAAGACGGCAAGGTGACGGAAGTCAAGAACGTCGAAATGACCAAGAAGAAGGACCAGGTGGTCGAAGCCAAGCAGGAATCTGATGGCGACAAGGCCAAACCGGCACCCGAGGTCAAGAACTTCGACAGCAAGGCCAAGTCCGCCGCTGAATCCAACCGTTCCGGCGCCGAGAAGGAAAAGCACTTCGCCGAAGTGGCCAAGAAGCAGAAGAAGTTCAAGGCTTTCATTGAAAGCCTCGTAGTTGATGAAGCTTCCCGCCAGGCTGCCGATACCGTTCTTGCTGAGGCAGCCAAGGTATTCAAGGCGCAGTTTGAAGCAATCGATGGTGGTGCCCAGGCTTACATCAAGGCAGTGAGCGATGCTATGGCAAAGAAATTCGGACCGGGTGAACATAACACCTTCGATATCGGTGAAGTCGCCGACGACTTCCATGCCGGCGTGCCGGTTGAGGAATGCATCAAGAAGTGCATCGCCAAGCAGCAGGCTGACATCGACGACGCATTCGCTGGTAATGGTCAGGCCTAAGCAAAGCCGTAATAAATTTGTAAAAAATCCACCCACTGGGTGGATTTTTTGCTATATTTCCAAACGAAATGGCATTAGCGTTAGAAGACAACAAGGTCGTAGATTCCCAAGAAGTCCACCCGATGTGGACCGCGATTTACCATGACCGGGAAACTGACCAACTTTTCCTATGGTACGATACCGGAAAGTTGGAGACCAAGGTTATTACCAACACATTCTATACGCCTAACCGAGGCGAGTACAATTCGATACCCTGCGGCATGAAGGACATCTACGGCAGGGAGATGTACTCCGTTACTTGTAAGTCCAAGGTGGAACAGGACATACGCAAGCGTACCATGGGTCCGAACAACCACCTTTCCGAAATTGATATTGACCCCAGGGCGCGTTTCTTACAGAAGCATTACTCAAAGTCCGGTATGTTGAAACCGGACATGAAGAAGATTAACCTGTGCTTCCTCGATATTGAAGTGGAGACGGTGGGTCGCTTCCCTGCGGCTCACCGTGCCGAGTACCCGATTAACTGCGTTACTATTTATTTCTCGAAGACCGACAACTACGTTACATACGGTCTTGGACGAGATGTTTCCGATTATGTCAAGGAAGAGATGGCGAAGGAGAACGGCAAGTATGTTCTCTGCTACACCGAGAAGGAACTCCTTGAAAAGCTGTTCTCCGAAATTGGCAAGAACCAGGTCGATATCCTGTCGGGTTGGAACTTCTCCTACGATACCACCTACATGGTGAACCGTGCCGCCAAGTTGAAGGTGGACTTGAAGCTCATGTCCAGACTTCCCGGCCAGTTCCAGAAGGCCTACTTCGACCGCGAGGGCAACCTGCAGATTGCCGGTACGGAAGTTATCGACTTCCTTGCCCTCTACCGCAAGTACACGTTCTCGGAAGAACCGTCCTACAAACTCGACTACATTGGCGGCCTCGTTGTCGGCGAACACAAGGCCCCGTTGCCCGATGGCTACAAGTCATGGAAGAACTACTGGGATGAGTTCATCCTGTATAACTTCCAGGACGTTAGGCTGCTGAAAAAGATTGAATTGAAGGTGCGCATGTTCCAGCTTGCCGTCATGGCTGCTTCGGAAGCCCGCGTGCCGTTCTCCTCCGTGTTTGAATCCAAGAAGATGCTGGTCGGGTTCGTGATGAACATGCTTCACGAGCAGCATCTCGTGTTCCCTCCGATGCAGGCCAAGAACAAGGAAGAATATCCGGGTGCATTCGTGTACTCGATCCCCGGCTACTACGAGTTCCTGGTCTCCTATGACTACCGTTCCCTGTACCCGTCTATCATGATGACTTTCAATACCTCTCCAGAGACGAAGGTCATCAAGCCAATCGACTACGTTCTTACCCCGGAAGAGAGGGACCTTCTCATCGAGAGCCCGTGGACCCACAACGGTCAGTACAAGGTGTACTTCCGTCGTGACAAGGAAGGCATCGTCCCGCAGGTGACCAGGAAGCTGTTCGATGGCCGTGCCAAGTTGAAGAACAAGAAGAAAGCCGCTGAAAAGGCCGGCGACATGGAAATGAAGGACATATACGACATGATGCAGAAGGTCTATAAGGTCCTCGGCAACTCCCTGTATGGTCTTCTCGGTTCTAACTTCTTCCCGTTCTATGATGTCGATAACGCTGCATCCATTACTGGTTACGGTCAGCGGCTCATTAAGTTTACTATTGCTGAACTTGCTAAGTACCTCAACGAGGAACTTGTCAATGACAAGCGATTCTATGATGCGTTCGGATACAAGCCGACGATTGACCCGTCGTTCCTTGGTACTACCAAGGACGAGGATGGCCAGGTGCTCTACCGTCGCATGTCCCATGGCGATACCGACTCCTTCTACTGCAAGATTGGTGATATCTTCAAGGAATTCGGTGCCAAGGCCGGTACCGGTGTGGAAGTCATCGTTTTCGATGAACATAAGGAAATCTTCCGGCAGGGCTTCGACAACGACCACATTCTCGAAGCCAAGAAGATTTTCAATGCGGCTTGCAACCAGTACCTGCATGATGTGTGGCATGACCCGGAGAACCGTTCCGTTGACAAGAAGACTGGCCTGACGAAGGTGCAGATTATGTTCCATGACGGCATCGTCATGGGCAAGCGCTACCGTGTCATCTACAACCGTTTCCGCCTTACGGACTTCTGCCGTATCATGGACGCTGCCATGCTTGAAGAGAAGCTGGATGAGTTCATGCTTGCCTATGCGAAGAAATGGAACTTCCTCACTAACGAACTGTTCCTGAAACGCGAAAAATGTATTTACAAGGCAATCGTTACCGCTAAAAAGAAGTACATCTGCGAAGCCGAATCCAACGAAGATATCGTGTACCTCGACCTTGGCCATAAGGACGAGGACGGTAAGTGGGTGCCGGGTACCCTTGAACTGGAACCGCATTTTGCCATTACTGGCCTTGAAATTGTCCGTAGTTCTACCACCTTGTTCAGTAGGGAGCGTATGCTCGACATGGTGAAGCTGATGCTGAAAACCATGGATAGGGATGAGGTGCGTCGTAGGCTGCTTGTCATGAAGAAGGAATTCTTCGAGGCCGTCAATGCCGGTAACTACTCATACATCGCATGTCCTTCCGGTATGAAGGAAGAACCCCTGCCGTACTTGAAGATGATAACGATGCCACGATCCGAAATCAAGGATATCGACTGGCGCCGCAGGGCCGCTTCCGTGTGGAACTACCTGATTGAGAATGACCCCGTTCTTGCCCAGGAGCCGTACGAGCCTATCTATGCCGGTGACAAGATGAAGTTCATCAAGAAGGCTGATGACCGCTACGGTGTCTCAATCATCTGTTATAGCGGTGAGAAGTGCCCGGAACGCCTCCTGCAACTGTTCCATGCTGACTGGGAAGAACAGTGGCATGTCTCTGTCGCCCAGATACTTGGCCGTCTTTTCGAGGCTGTCGGGTGGCCGAAGGAACTCGAATACGACGAAACCAAGAAGGTTCGCGCATTCGTTTAGGGGCCTCAAATCCTATAAACTGCAGACCGATGTAGTTTTATGGAAAATAGACGGGATTCCCTATGTACGATTTCGAGAAATACTATGCTGACATGGACGTAAAGGCCGACGTGAATATCGACCTGAGCGGCGTGAGAATCGAGAATCCCCAAGGCAATCCGAATGAGCATGTGACCAACAACGTGGCTTATTTCGTCACGAGGGCACAGCTCGCTAATGACGAGAGTTTTTCTGGGGCTGTCGAACTCGGCATAAATGACCGAGTAATGGTCACCATCAGGGATGGTAGCTCATACGATAATGCATATTTTGCCCTCTATGAACCGCTGGCTGATGTAATCGAGGCGGAAGTTGCGAGTGAATGGCGTCCGGGCAAGGACAAGGAAACCCAACTTGACCTGGATAGTGACAGCGATATCACCTACACAGTTATCCATGATGGAACTTCCCTGGCCAACCAGACCTTCACACATGCCCGTGTATATGTGACCCCGCGTTATGAATTCATTACCGGCATCGGACGGGATGACGTAAAGGCCAAGGTTGATGCCAACTTGCTTGGTCCATTGACGGTGAACCAGAATGTAATCTCGAACAGTTCCGGCATTGACCTTCCTTCGACGATGCAGGTTATTTATGCGATACTTGGAATCGGTGGTAGTCGTAAGACTACGATGAAGTGGCTCCGCAAGCTGGCAAGCGGTTCGAAGACCAAAGCCAACGCCGTTATCGGGTATGACCTGTTCAGGAAGCGCATGAACGCTGTTTCCGACTGGTGTGCCGAGAACAATTACGGCGTGGATGTCAAGTATTATGACGAAAACATGGCCGAGGCGGTGCCTGACTATATTACTGATGCCACGACCGAGGACTACAAGAAGAACAAGAAATGGGCCCGCTGGAAACATCGCCAATACATCATGGCATGCATGAAGGCAGACATCACGCGCACGCAGATGCAGCGTTATACTAACTTTGAAAGCGCGTATGGTCCAGATGGGTACTTGTCAACTTTCTTATCTCCCGGAAGCAAGACCGCTGCCCTGGTTGATGACCTTCGGAGTGTCGGTGATGGTGTGACCGCCATTATCCCCCCAATCAAGGATGCGGTGAAGGGCATATTCTATCCCAAGGAAGACATTGAGAACGATTTCATTGAAGAGTTTGAAAACGTTTACACGAGTTTGAAGGACGCGATGTCCATCATGTGGATATACCTTAGTTCCAGCACGAAGAACAAGATAAAGAGGATTGGTGGTAGGTTCTCGAATTACTCGTCAGCCAACGGCGGGTTGGCATTCGATATGGATTCGCTTATAAACTCGGTCAAGTCGAACTACAGAGAATTGAGCGGTGATGGCCGCGAAGTATATGCGACTGGTATATACGGTTCTGAAAATGTCACCGCTTTTCCGAGGGTGTTCCAGATTAACGGTGAATATGTTGAAAGTGAGGGGTGTGTTTCCTCGTGGGGCGCATGTCCAGTTTCGAATGATCCCAAGGGTAGTGGCATCGGTCTGAAATGGGTGCACTATGGCACCAATGACTATAAGTCGGATAACTATGCGTGGGATAAGTCATATATTGCCATGAACTGGGACGAAGTTCGCGATATGATTATCGACTCGTATAACTGGATTCTCAAAAAGCATGACAATGAGCCGGTTAGTAACGAGAGTGAATTACAAATCACTGATACTACGTTTGCCTACGGATATAATAGTGCAAGTGATAGTGACCAGAGGGTCAAGCAGTGCAAGCGATATGTCGAATTTGTTGCGGGCTGGATGAACCTGTTCAGGACGCTCGGTAGTAAGGAGAAGGTATGGGAATTTGTCCAGGCTCATCCGTTAAACGCTTCGGAAACCGCCATGGAATGGCTCAACCGTCTAGGTACCGAAGGGGTTGCTGAAATAAATTGGAACTTGCATGGCCAATACAATGTGATTGTGTGGGAAGAGTGCTCGAATACGGATGATGGCGCCATAGCATACAAAAAATTCAAGCCTACATACGAGATGGACTGGGGTGTAGATCCTGGTTCTCCGAATGATATCGATGGAGCCATCCAGGCTGCTTATGTCATGAAGAAGGCATACAAGGAGATGCGTTCGCAACTTGTGGCCAAGGCTTTCATCATGAGCCCGGTTCGTGTGGCGAGGGCATGGCTTGCACTTGAAGACGTATCCGACGATATTTCCAAATTGAATGAGACGATTGACAGGATTGTCTGGTACCAGGCATTCGTGAACGAGTCGCCATTTACCAACAAGTCCATGTATCTCAACAAGGACCAGTGGCTGAAAGCGAATACTGGATCGTTAGATGATGACGAAGGTGATTATGTGTCCCTTCCATTCACGCCGTGGTCGCTGCCGGCAAGGTTCATGGTGCCCGTTGCGATGTACAAGAAGGTCAGAAGGAAATACAAGCGATGGGGCCGCACCCGCCATAAGACGGTGAAGGTGTACAGTGGCGTCCGTTGGGTGGAAGTCCGCTTCTATGACCTGAATGTGTTCGGTGAGTATCCCCAGGTTGAGGAAACTCCGGGTAATACCGTGCAGTTGGGTAAGCCGGCAACGATTGAACAGGTCGATGGACAGTGGATAGTCAACTTTGACGAGGCATTGCCCGAGGACATCTGGAATGCCGCATCGGGTGAATTGCAGTTTGATGACGTGTCCAAGACTACCTTACAGGTTGAATTCGATAACGAGATGAGCGCCCATGTGCCCGAGGGTGTCGATGCTCCTACCTTGATGGGTGAGCATGTTGTCGAGACGGTGAAGGTTCCGCCTGAACGCAGTCGTAACGATAGCGAGAACAAGACGCCGGTGACAGTCCACTTGAAGGCTCCCGCACTGCCTTACGACGAAGAAATTCGCAAGCAGGCATTCGTGGAATATGGGCCGTTCTCCCAGGACAAGTTCTTCGAGGTTGTCCGCTATGGGGACGGCGGTTTCCCGAATGTTCCAGAAGACCAGCGTTTTGATGGTTGGAAGATTTTCCGACCGACATCTCGTAAGATTGAAGATATGCGCGAAGGATTTGGGCTGTATGACAAGGTTGCCTTCCTCATGTCCATCCTTACTCATGAATTTGGCTCGACCCGTGTGGAACTGATTAACACATGGCGTTCTGCCGATGACCAGAAGGGTATATGCACCGGCGGTCCGGAAAGCAGCATGCTATCATGGCACAATTATGGCATGGCTGCCAAAATCCTGATTTACCAGGCGGATGGCACTACTCCGATTGAGGATAAGAGTGACGACATGAAGCACCTGGTCAAGGTTGCCCGCGCATTTACCGAGATATGCGGTGATGGTCGTCTTGGTGCACCGTGCAATGTAGTCTGGTGTGGTCGTCTCACGATTAACCCGAGCCTGTTCGACTGGGAGTTCCTGCCCATTGGTGTTGGACATAAGGATGCCTTCAAGTTCAGGGAAGCCATCATGGCACAGCGTGACCCAATCAAGGAATGCGCCTATGTCGATGTGGATGCGGCCAAGCTGGTCAAGGGCAAGGCACCGAGTGGCAATATCCCATACATCCTGAACACATCGTCCGCCTACAAGAATGCGATAGTAATCAACGGTCATCACTTTGTGTCTCCTGACCGCATCATGAATTACAGCACTCCGGAAGACATTGTTCTCTATGACATCGTTGAGTACATCGACCTGATTAACTTGAAAATGAATGCCAACGGCAACAAGTTGGGCGATCGCGGGAACATGTATGAATGGAAGTCGCTGAACGATTCCGCATGTACGCAGTTGATTAGATACTTTGCCTTGACTAACAATATCAAGTCTGCAAAGGCCCTGATTGCTGGTGACTTCGTTGAGAAGTACCAGGCGGTCGAGGATGCCTACTATTCGTCGTCCGTAATCGACTATGTGAAGAATATGCTCGGCAGTCACTACGAGGATGTTTATGTCACGGTCGATTCCCTGAACGATGCCGGCTTTATCTCGTTGAGCAACGGTAAGATGTACATTAAGGTCCACGACCTGATACCGGACAATGTGCCGACCATGATTGACATGCACGGGCAGCAGCGCGTTGACAACAAGCATATCAAGCGCGGTGTGTGGCGCGATGGCATATTCTATGGCCTGGATGAAATCGAAATCCCATATACGGAGAGCGATGGGCCGGTTATTGAGGGCTATGTGGATGGCCAGGCTTCCTTCGGCGAGGCGATGTTCCTGCACCAGGCGGTTGCTTCTGAACTCCATTCCGCGTTCCTGAAAATCCGCGATCTGTTTGAACGGTACAAGGGTGCCGTGATGTACGACAGGTTCCAGGATGGCCCGAACGCCGACAAGTTCTCCCAGTTGGAAAACGAGTTCGGTGCCATTGCCGCACAGGATCTGATGGACTTCGATGAACTGGAAGCCCTGCTTGCCCAGGATGACATCAACAAGCTCGCCGACATCGAGACCAACGGTGAACGCAACGGTATCATTGACGACGGTGACGGCAATGTCAGCATCTATGAAAAGGTGGTGAACAATGCCCAGTTGGCCGGCATGCGCAAGGCTGTCAAGACCAGCGAACGCATGCACATTACCGACAAGGGCAACGGCTTGACACCGGGTGAAATCTATCGCGCAGTAATGGAAGGAAGGGCCCCTGGGGCCAATGACCTGATGTCTCGCCGCTAGTTTTCTTATAAGCTGCAGGAGAAAAGGAATTTGGTAGCCTGATGCCTGCACAAGTAGCGATTAAGAAATATACCGGAAAGGATTCCGAATTCGGTACGCTGGTATCGTCCCTTGGTATCAAGAGGGTAGATACCTGTGTCCCGTCGGTTTACAGCTCGGAACGCCTTGGAGGCAGAACCGTTCCTGCTGATGACGGAAGCGAATCTCAGTTTTACTGCATTTACAGACCCGATGACCCCAAGTGTAAGGCATACTCCATGGAGTGTGTCTTTAAGGTTCACCTGATTGCCCCTCCGGACAGACAGCTTACGAACATCAGGCTTTACCCGACCGGCCCGCGCCCTCGTGGGAAGCATCCAGCCATATTGCGCATCGGAAACTCGATTTCCTATTCTCGACCGACTAACACGCGGTCCCTTGTGGCGACGCATGATATCTGGGAGTTCGACAAGTTCCATCCGTTCTATCTTACTGTGTCCGGCCTCTATGGCCAGATGCCTCAGCAGCAGTTGGGGCATACCCACTTTATTACGGAATATCGCGATGTCGGTGCCGGGAACGTAGTGTTCCTTGACGGCATGCGCCAGCCTGTGGTGCCGGTCGGGGTCTATACCGACGAAACCAAGGACATTCTCATCACGTTTGAGGACCGCACGTTTGTTGCGAACAAGGAAGACCCTCACTGCTGCCTGATGTTCGTTGATCCGGCTACCGGCAAGGACATCAACGTGATTGCTGCGGAGAAGGGATATGGCCAGTTCTACAAGGTGGTTGTTCCCGATTCTACTGGTGGTGTCTACCATAGCGATGGGCCGGTCGTTGAGCTTCAAGTGAAGAAGACCGGGGATGGTGGTTGGAACCTTATGGAACTGTTCCCGTCCGGGCTTGTTTACCAGATTCCGCCGGATAGTGAATGTGACCATCGCGGATCCGGATACGTTGTTGCTTGGATGCCGCTTTACTGGGGAGAACCTGGGTGGCAGTCTACTGACTCCGGTGATACGGAACTGGTCGAGACGGCCTATGTCCCGAACCGTTGGTTTAAGCGTATCTATACGCTGACCGATGGCTCCGTTCGCGAAGAACAGCTTCCTGACCATTTCAAGAACAAGCCGGTCGAATTCTATGATGTTGAAGTCAGGACTGGCTCCAACGGATGCCCGACATATTTCCTCAATGGTGTTGAGCGCCCGCAGTTGATCTTTGATATCCATAAGACATACCACTTCTTTAACAGGAGTGGTGCCAAGTTTCCCATGCGCTTTATCGGCAACATGTTTGCTCCCCAGGCATGTGTCCCGGAGGATGTCGTTTCCGCGGGTGTCGTCGTACTTCGTGGCAATACGGACATGGAGGAACTGTTCGTCAACCCGGAACTCATCTTGAAGTCCGGATGTCGGATTAACGCATACCAGAGCGTATGCGCCCCTGGCCTCGGAAATGTGGTTTACAACTACCCGCTGGCCATGTGTGGAAGCTACAACATGTGCCGTGTAGGCGGTGGTATCTATAACCCCCTGATGGCAGGTGAGTCCGACTATGTTTACATGCAGATCGAGGTCGATGGCGACACCGATCCCGGAAGCTGCATTCCGAACATAAAGTTGGAGTATGACGAGGTATAAAAAATTTCAAACCATTATAAACTTTCTGTCAAATCAGCCCCAATGGCTGCTCAAAAGGAACAAAACTATATGTCACAAGAAATGAACAAGAAAGCTGTCGCGGACCTCTTCTGCATCGAGGATGCAAGGGCCGTTTGTGAAGCCATTGGCGGTCTTGGCCTCAATCCAAACGACGAAGCTACCGATGAACCGCTGGACTACACTCCGGATAACATCCTGGACGTGACCGTGAACGAGAACCCGGATGGCATGCCTGCCTTCCCGCAGCTCGGTCAGGAAGAAATGGACGGCGAAACTCAGGCTTTTGTCGTTGATGAACTTGCCAAGCAGTTGCAGGCTGATGGCCGTGAATCTCTCACCGACGAGGACCTCATCCCGTTCATGGTGAAGATCAAGGGCGAAAACAACATTTCCCAGGACCTGACTTCCTTCATTGACCAGATTACCAGCAATGCTGACGCTCGTCTGGCTACCCAGAATACCTCCGAGGCCCAGCCGAACGGTGTTGCTGCCGACCTCACCAATGGTGGTGAAGGCGAAGCTCCTGCTGCCGATCCCCTTGCTGCCGCCGGCATGGGCGAACTTCCTCCGGAAGCTCCGGGTGGTCTCGCTGAACCGACCGAATCCCCTGCTCTCGATGCCAATCCGGATGATGCTTTCAGTCTGGATGCACCGGGTGCGGAACCGGGTGCGGAAGGCGACTTCAATCTCGATGTGCCCGAACCGGGTGCCGAGGTCGGAGCTGAAGGAGGCGACGATTCCTTCAATCTCGACATTGGCGATGAAGGTGGTGAAGCTTCTGCTGACGATGGTACCGACACTATCGGTGAACTCGACTTCGGTGACGAAGGTGGTGAAGGCGGTGAAGCGGCTCCTGCCGAAGGCGGTGAAGCTGGATCCGAAGAGGATGACCTGTTCAGCGCTCTCGACGGCATGAGTGACGAAGCCCTGGACGATGGCTCTGCCGATGAAGGTGGTGAGGAAGCTCCTGCCGAAGGCGGTGAAGAGGCTCCTGCCGAAGACGAAGAAAAACCGGCTGAAACCGAAGCCAAGGATGGTGCGGCTACTCCCGTGATTGAAAATCCGGGTGACCCGAACTCCGAAAAGCTACCGGAAAATGGTCCGGCCAAGCCAATCAAGGACGAATGCGGTGACGCCACTGCCGAATGCGGCGAAGTTCCTCCTGCGACCGTTGAATGCGGTGAAGTTCCTCCTACGACTGTTGAATGCGGTGAAGTTCCTCCTACGACTGTTGAAGGTGTCGAAGATGGTACCGAAGAAGTCCCGACAGATGGAGAAGAAATACTTGATGAGTCCATTGATTCCAAACTCGAATCCATCAAGGCTAACTATGTGGAATCCATCGCTCGTGAACGTGTTCGCGCAGTAGTGGAATCCTACGAACGCAAGCGTGATATGGCCGAAAAGGAAGCTCTCTGCGAAAGCATCATTGCTGACTACAAAGCCCGTCACGAAGCCGAGGATCGTCAGGCCATGGTAGAATCCACCATGGGTGAAAAGCTCTCCGAACTCGGTGACAAGGTTGCAACGCTCTGTGAAAGTGCCGACAAGGCTGATGCCCTTGATGCAAAGTTCGAATCCATCCTTGGTCAGTTCAAGGCTGAAAAGGCCAGCGAGGCTGCTTCTCAGGCCCTCGATGCCAAGTTCGAATCCATCCTCAGTAAGGTCAAGAATGCCAAGGCTGTCGATGCGAAGCTCGCTGCCATCGTGGAATCCGTGAAGGCTCCTAAGGCTGCTGCCCCCAAGGCTGCTCCTGCCGCTCCTAAGGCCGGCCTCGATGCCAAGCTCGAATCCATCATTGCCACGGCAAAGAAAAAGATTGCCGCTGCCAAGTAAATTCGGCTTAACAAATTGAAAAGACACCGCCAGACCGGCGGTGTCTTTCTGTTTGCGCGGAAGAAGATAGTTTTACATCAAACCTGATAAACTGCAGAACATGGGACATTTTAGTGGACGACTCAAAGATGCTGTGCAAGCCGCTGCCGAGAAGGCAAGGGGCCAGGAAGGCGCATTCTATGATATCGCCAAGTTTTACAAGTTTTTCGATGTCGCCGATACCGAGAATGGATTGACTGACTGGCAGAGGGCCGGCGTTCCTGAGGCTAACCAGCACAGGATTAGTGCATTTTGTAGCGCATTTGCCGACATGATGGTCGATTTCCTTGCGAATGATGAATATGGCGTGATGACTACCGTACTTGATGACATTATCAACAAGTTGGACCAGCGTGCCGCCCAGACTGCCGGTGAAATGGATGCTGTTGGTGGCGCATTGGGTGGTCTCACCGGTGGCGCCAGCGAATCTGCGCGACAGGCACTATCCTCGGCAATCGCTGCCGCAATGCAGGGAAACAAGTTCGATCCGGATATTCTTCCGCCGATTTCGATTGGCTTGAACGGTTTGCCGATTTCCCTAGCCAACTACTACAAGCCTGGTTTTACCCAGCCGAACTGGCCATTCCTCTATGAGCACGAGAGCCGCAAGGAAAGCGGGTTCTATGAAGGTGACGATGGCCTTATGCTCGGTCCAGGCATCCCGATGTCCCTGGGTGGCAAGGCGAAGATCCTCGTATTGAAGGCTATTTTTGCCGTTCCTACCGTGGATGAGCACGGGAACCCGGTGGGTGACATGGAAGGGGGTCTTACCGAGGAACAGTTCGAGATAGTCAAGGGCGCGATGGATAAGCGCACCATGGGTGAATTGACTGATGCCGAAAAGAATTTCACTTTGAGCGATGAACAGTCACGTGCTTCGTATTTCCGCTATGTAAACATGGTCATGTGGGATGCCGTGTGCAACAAGAACAACTGGGCCTACTTGCACTGGGGAATTCTTTCGCACAACTCCATGCCCGAACCGGTCAAGACTGCCGTATGCAGCTTCTTGAAGACCAACGGTCTGGCGCTCGATGCCAATGTGAACAGTCCAGCAGCCATGATTAGCTACTGTTTGAATATCGGCATGGCCTATCTGATTGGACGTAACAAGCCGGTCACTATCGTGGGCATTCCGGGTCAGAAGTTGAAGGGCATTAAGGACAAGGGTTCCAAGACGGTGACCGAGGTTACCGAGTATGGAAAGGCCGTGCGCTATGAAGGCGGTGTGCCGAAGGATGCCAAGCTCGCCAAGCTGCATTTCACCTATATTGCCGATATTCTCATCAGGCTCACCAATGGATCTTCCGAGAATGATATCGATTTGAGAAAGCGCCGTGTTGATGAGGCTAACCTCATTTATAACTACTGTGGGTATCCACAAGTAAAGTATGGCATGTCTCCGGCATCCATTGCGTCCGAGTTGAAGGCCGATGCCCTCGTGAAGCGCGGGTTCCTAGACCTGATGAAATCGACCGTCTATGTGTTCCCAAACAAGTCCGGGAACTACGGCTCCGGTGCCAATGTGAAGATTGAGATGCAGACGAAGTACGTGGACCCGGACGGTACCAGGCTTCAACCGCGCTCGAAACAGGTACTCCAATGGCTCGGTGGGCAGCTCGGTGTCGATACCATCCAGATTGCATCGCTCATACGTGAACCGGTTGACCAGGGTCGTATCATGTGCGACAACTGGCATCGCGGTAAGCGTATTTCATATGGTAAGGGCGGTACTGCAGTCAACATGGTATATGTTGACTGGACCAAGAAGAATGGTGGTACCGAAATCAAGTGCGCCAAGCATTTGCCGTATGATACCTTGCTGAAAGTGAGCGATGCCGACTTACCGAAAGTCAAGGAGGCGATGAAGCAAAAGGCTGTCGATATCGTCGCAAGCGGAATCAAGGTTTCGAACCACTGCTGCGACCCGACCATCTACCAGGCAATCGACATCAGTGCCACCCACATGTCAAAGTACGGCAAGGCCGTATGTGACAAGGCTGTGGCCATCTGTAAGGATGCCAAGCAGCGTAAGATTTTGCAGGGTGTTATCGTCCCGGATGGCTGGGGTAACCCGCCAGCAAAGACCGGCGAACCCGCATTGCACATCGAAGTGGATCCGCGCAGGACTGACCCGCCAATCCCGGTCGCAGGCGAGGACCCGTCCTCCCTGGCGCCGAACCCGGACAGCGATGTGGTTATCCGTGTGCAGAATGAGAATTTGACCAACAAGGCCTCCCTTGACGCAGTATTTGTCAAGGATAACGTTGACAGTAAATCGTAGGTAGAACATGTCCAGGTTGTACACGAAAAAGAAGCAGGAATTTGACGATACCGTCTATGGATACTTGGTGAAGCGTCTGTCGATGCCCATTACGGACACCGATGCGTACCATACTGGCCATGTCGATGAGAAGGGCAACGAATTGAAGGCGCCCGATGACTGGTCGTACACTCGATTGGACAAGCTGGTATTCGATTTGAAGGCAATCCTCGGCGACCGGGTGAACAACCTGGGCAAGACCTATGCCGACGTGGATGCCTATGCCCTCATGAACGGTAATGTCGATATCGGCAAGTATGCGGAAAACTATCAGCCGGTGCTCGCTATCATTGAGGAAGCCGCTTATATCCCCGCTGGTCTGCGCGGTCAGGCAGGCGAGGCCAACGAGACAAGTGAACTCCCGTTGGGCGACCGCATCTCGTTTGCACTTTCGGTGGCAAACTTCCTCCTGTATGCCGCGAGGTTCAGCCGTTTCCCGAATACTGTCGAGATTGACGATGAAGTTTTGCCGTCCGTGGAATCGACTTTCGGCATCCGTGCATTGGGTTCCCAGGAGGAATTCCTCGAATACGCAAGGAATGCGAAGATTACTGACGGTCGCGGCCTGAACAATGACGGGTATGTCCTGCTTGTGCGTGCCGCAAGGAAGATTGTCTCGTCCAATATCCTGAAACCCAGGGACTTTGGCGAGAACAACCAGGCTGAACAATGGAGGACTGTCGCGAATGCGTAGGGTGTACAACGGATTGCCACTTTTCGAAGTGGATTTCGGGGACTTCTCCTATATAGTCGAATGCGTCATGCATGGCAAGCGCATGTTGGCTCGCAATATCTGCGACGAAGAATTGAAGGACTATTTCAATACCGTGCGGCGTGCGAACTTCGCCGCGACCTACGGGGGCACGGTCATCATTTACGGAAGGTAGCGATATGCTTTTCAAGAAGAACAAGACACCGGAAACCCTCGCGTCGAGACTTCTCAACTACGAGCGCAATTACGGCATCGGCAACCCGAAAGGGCAGTATTTTGACCGAATTTTCAACCGTATAGATACGGAGCGCAAGGTCAATGCTTCCAGGAACTCGGTCGCCCAGGGCATGAACGACATGCTGTTCCCGAACGGGGCCACCCCGGACGGATATAGCACCTACACCCCTATGCTCGGCATTTCCACCGAGCCGCTGGATCCGGACAAAATCCAGGACGCGGTTGCCCAGAAGGAATGTGACCTCTACTGGCGCAAGAACGTCGAGCGTTCCCTGAAATACGAGACGGTCGCTGGTCGTTCCGAAGTGAACGAATCCATCATCCAGATTTGTAACGAGGCTGCCTATAAGGACGATATGGGCGAATCCTGCTCACTGGAAATCGACCCGGATGCCAAGATTGGTGATGCAACCCAGGACATCCTCCACACGACGTTCCGTCGCAAGGTTCTCCGCGAACTCCTCAATTTCCGTATCAACGGCTGGAACTACATGCGCTACCTGTGTATCCATGGCCGAATTTTCTTTGAAGTTGAGTTCGACGAGAACAAGAGCCAGATTCTCGGTGTGAAGATGCTCCGTGAGGAGAACATGATTGTTATCTACCAGGATGACTTGATTATCGGCTACCGCCAGATGCAGACGGGCCCGATGAACATGCGCAACGGTGGCAAGAACTACAAGGACTTCTCCCCGAACCAGATTCTCTATGCTTCGCTTGACATGACTGGCCCCGGCGGCATCAACGACCCCAGATCTATTCTCGAGCCGGCAATGAAGCCGTACAATCAGTTGAATACCATCGAAGACTCCGTCGTCATGTACCGTATCCTCTGGGGTCAGGAAAAGCTGGTCATGAAGGTTGATACCGGTAACATGCCGAAGGATAAGGCCGAGAAGTACATGAAGGACCAGGCCAAGGTCTTCTCTCGAAAGCTCGACTACAACTCCCAGACCGGTGAAGTGACGAACTTCGGTAAGGCAATCGGCTTGACCGAACACTACATCGTTAGTCTCTCCCAGGGTCGTACCGGCTCCTCCATCGAAAGGATGCAGGGCGGTAACAACCTGCAGAACATCGATGACCTTAAATTCTTCAAGCGCAACCTTGTCAACTCCCTCATGGTGCCTCCGGGACGTATCACGGCCCTTGCCGGTGACAACCAGAACTACACCCAGGGCAAGATTGGCGAAGTCACCCAGTCCGAAGTATCGTTTGCCGCACTTATTCAGCGTTACCAGACACCTTTGGAGGCCATCATGGTCCGCCTGTTCGTCATGGTCCTGAATACCATGAAGAATGTGGACAACTCCATCAAGAGCGAAATCAACTTCTCCGTCAGGTTCAAGAGGTCCAACGGGTTCCAGAACTTCATCGAAAGCGAAATCTGGAACACCAGGCTCAATACCTTCGACCTCATGGCCAAGCACTGCCGCTCCAAGGATAATCCATCCGGCATGCTGCCTAGGAAGTTCGCTCTCATGAAGGGCCTTAGGGTCAGTGATGAGGAATATAACCAGATCCGTACTTGGCTCCGCGAGGAAAAGAACGATGAACTCTATGGCGAAGCCGGTGGGGGTGGCGAAGGTGAAGGCGGTGGAGATGCCGGTGGCGGTGGCGGTGGCGACGCCGGTGGTCTCGGTGGCCTGATGTAGCCTCAAAAATAGCGAAAAATCCCGGTTTTACCGGGATTTTTTCGTTTTTGCCAGTTTCAGTGCACGTTTTTGCACCGTTTTTCATGTAAAAAATCGAAAACTCTAAACATTATGTCAGAAATCGTTCGAGAGTGCTTCCGTTCGGGGCACGAAAGTACGAACGGAACACTAACTCAAACAAAAGGTAACAAAATGCAGGTTATCCAGAACAAGTCCAATACACGTAAGTGGAAGGCCGTGCTCGAATCCAATTTGGGTCGTCCGCTCCGCAACCGTGGGGAAGCTTCTGCCATCGCAGTGCTTCTTGAAAACCAGAACTTGGTCAACCGTGGTGCCAAGTTCGAATCTGCCAACATCACCGCTGATGTGGCTCAGTATCAACAGTATGCCTTGCCGCTCATTCGCCGTCAGTTCCCTGAACTCTTGGCTATGAACACTGTGGCCGTCATCCCGACGACTACTCCGCAGGGTATCTACTTCGCTCTTCGTTATCTGTACGACAACGAACCGTTGAAGTCCACCGCCTTCCGTCAGGGCCAGAAGCAGGAAATCGGTTACGACCTCGTCGCTGACCACACTGGTTTCGCTACTTCTTTCAACCCGTACAGCACTGGCGCTGGTGAAATGCTCTCTAACTATGCTGAAGGCACTCAGGAACGCACTGGCGTTGCTTGGGGTCCGAACGGTTTCGGCGTTCCCGGCCAGCTCTACAACAACTTCGGTGGTTTGACCAACGATGGTGACGATGTTTACGGCGACTTCAGCTACAACATCAAGAAGGCCTCCATCAAGGTGATTTCCGGTGCTATCCGCGTCGGTACCCGTGCCATCAAGAGCCACTATACTCTGGAACTCCAGCAGGATATGGCTGCCGCTCACGGTCAGGACGTTGAAGCCCTGCTCCTCGAAGGCCTCCAGTTCGAAATCCAGCAGAACATTGACCGTGAAATCCTCATGGCCATGATCATGGTTGCTCAGAACGAACGCCTCGGTGGTGAAAAGGTCATCCAGGTTGACCTCTCCAACACTGAAACCGGTCCTGCCAAGGGTCGTTGGGCTGCTGAGTCCATCGCTGCCGGTATCGTGAACACCATCATCGCCGTGTCTCGTAAGATCGCTCTTACGACCCGTATGGGTTCCGGTAACTTCGCCATCGTCTCTCCGGACGTGGGCGCTGCTATCGCTACTCTGAACAACGGTATCTACATCCCGAACGGCTACCTCGGTACTGATGCTACCATGCAGCCTGCTGGTGGTGTGGCTGATGCTGGTTCTCTCCTCAACGGTCAGATCAAGCTGTACCAGGACATCTACGCGAACGCCTCCTACGCCCTCGTTGGCTTCAAGGGTCCTCGCCAGGGTGAAAGCGGCATCATCTTCATGCCGTACATCCCGTACATCTTCACGAAGACCGCCGGTCAGGAAGATGGTTCTCCGCGTCTCATCGTCAAGAGCCGTTACGCCATCGTGGCTAACCTCCTCGGCGCTGGCCAGTTCTATCGTATCATCCAGTTCAAGAACGTGAACAACGTGATTACTGGTATCGACCTGAACGAAGCCCCGTGGGAATCCAACGGTTCCTTCACCGGTGACAACCTCGAACCGGGTCTCTCCTACCACGACACTTCCAGCGAACTCTGGAATGCTCCTGGTGGCATGACCTTCGAAGACAAGCACTGGTAGTTTCTACCGGGCTTGCCTCGAAAGAGGTGAACAGGAAATGATGGGAGCAGGTGCAAACCTGCTCTCATTTTTTATTTATTCCTACCGAAAAGTATAAACTGTACCATGAAAGATTTTTTGATTGAGGACAGTATGAACGGAGTTCAGCAGCACCTTGATTACGTCGTGTTTCTTGAAAGCATCGGGTCCGAAACTCCCGAGGTGCGTCGCGCACTGATTGAAGGATATTCCGGATATGTCCTTAATGAGAGTGTAGGTAAGACGGTGAAGGGGCTGCTCCTTGCGGCTGCCTGCATGCTTACCGCGTGTGCCGGCAATGCCCCGTCTGTCCAGGCAAACTTTGACAACATGCAGTCCTACATGCGCGGTATCGACGGCAATGGGGTGAATGCAGAAACTGTGCGCCAGCTTGCTACACGTGTTTCCGATGAGATGCATACCGAGGCCGAGAAGGCGAATAGCTTCCGTGATACAAAGGCATGGAAGGAAGCCATAGCAATCAAGAAGGCTTTGCAGGAATCTCACCCGGATGATGGCTCCACCGGCGAAGGCCTTGCAAGCATGTTCGAGCGTTCCGTGAACCAGCAGAACAAGGTATTCGGTGCCCCTCCGTGCTGCACCGAGGAGGATGATGAAAGCATCCATCAGCGCAATATGGCCGCGAAGATTGAACCTGCACAAAGTCACTACGATGAAGAAACTAACAGCTGGGTGTACTAATGATGGACATGTTTGAAACACTCGATATGATGCTTCCACTGTGCGAGATGGCTTCCATGAATATGGAAGCTCCTACCGGTACAATCGATGCCTCGCACTACAAGGCATACGCGAAAAACCCCAGCGAGATTGACCCGACCACACTGGCCGAACTGGCTGACATGGTTGACCGTGCGCATGATTCCAAGAACGTAATCGCCGCGCAACAGGCTATGGGACGCGAACCGATGGCCACCCCGAGAACTATCGACCAGCTGATGGGAAGCATCCTCGTAATCTACATTACGTGTGACGAGGCCCCGGTCGCCGTGACCAACGTGGTGGACCCGTCCGCCGAAGATTATCATGGGTATGTTCCCATCAGGTTCTATTCATTGAAGACCGGGTACAACCTGGAAGGCCGTCTGCAGCAGTCATTCTTCTCCATCGAGGAAGACTACCGAGGCACCGGTGTTGCAAAGGAACTCTTCCTGCAACTGAATACGAATGCGTCCCCCTGCTTCATCGTGGTAGATCCGACCGATGCCCCTACGGTGAAGAATGTTCAGGAAAGCGGCTACATGAAGGTTGGTCACTTGAAGATTGACGGGTCGGATAACGAAATGGAGCTGTGGGTATCCCCGGCAAAGGAAAAGGTTTCTTCCTATGAGCAAGATCAATAAGGTTCTCTACAACGTTGACCAGAGGGACCGGTCCACTGGTGAAATCAACACTAGCGAAGAGATGTGGATGGCCAGGCACAACATTGGTCTGGATGAGGTCATTGGATGGCCAACCGTAATCGTGGGTGGAAAGGAATATACAGGTATTGCCCCACTCGGTAAGAACGGTCTTGTTCCAGCCGAATATCTGCCATCATATGTCGACGAGGTCATTGATGGATACGCGGTTTCTGTATCCGGTGTAATCAAGTTTTACGAGGACCCTGCACACACTCAGGAGATTGCCGGAGAAGATGGATACACCTACGTGGACATTACTGATCCGGATGCCGGGATTGGCTATCGATGGACCGAGGCAAGTGGCTTTTTCCAGATTTCCAGCCAGAGTGCGTTTGGACGTATATCAGTGGATGATAGTTATGTGACAGCCGACCGCCCGATGGATACTTTGAAAGTGGTTGGTGACAGTTGGATTGGTGTCTCCATCGAAGACATTGACCATGTAGATACCCTAACGATTACGCATAATAAATATGTTGGTTCCGGGTATATAGGCGAAACCGAGGATACCGAAGGCCGCAATGAGTTGCAGATACCGTGGGCCGAATACGATGATCAGGGCCACATAGTGAATACCGGGATGCGGACGCATGAGTTACTACTTGCAACAACATCGGCTGATGGTATCACGCGCCTCACCAGTGGATATGGTACCGACGAAACTATGGCGGTTACGCAGAAGGGGGTGCAGAACGCAATCGGTCAGCTCGACTATGGCAACAAGCTTTCCGCCGGAAAGTTCATATCCGCATTGTCCCAGACGGATGGCAAGATTGACTACACTGTCTCGAACATGGATACTACTCCGACTGCCAATTCGTCGAACCCGGTTACATCCGGTGGCGTGAAGGCGGCAATCAATGCTCTGGATGCAACTAAGACATACAATGGCACGAATTTCAGTGTGACTGTGACAGAGGCTGACGGTGTCATTACCGGTGTTACTGGCACTGACAATACCGCCAACAAGACGCATGACCATGGTAGCATTTCGAGTACCGGTAAGGTGACCGTTGCCGCAACCACGAAGAAGGCTCTCCTGATTACCGACAATGACAATTTTGTCAAGACTGGGCCGGCATTCGGGACCGAATCCGGTGATGCGAACCTCTTCCTCAACAAGAATGGTAATTGGACAAACGTGTCCACCATAGGCGATAATGCCGTATGCTATGTGGACAGCACATCGCATGGCTTGAAGACAATCTATATAACCTCGTCAACCGATTCCAGTTACGTGCATGCGTCTGGCTTGGCTACTAGCTATGTAGGTAATGGTGGAAACTACATTTTCGTTAATACCGGTACGGGCTTATATGTAGATAGCGGCACAAGTAGTTCGGATTTTGGTAAATTGTCTTTGAAAATGCAAACTGATCGCACTGCCGTCGGCAACGGGTCACTTGCATGGAGCCACTCGGTCGGGTGCTTCTGGTTCTGCAGCCCGCAGATACGTGTCGGGTCCAGTGCAGGGGCATACATTACCGGAAACCAGACTACGACAAACAATAGCACATACCTGTTATTCAATCCAGGCTTTTCCGAAGGGCTCATCACGAGTGTTCAGTTTATCGGTAGTAATGGTATTACGGTGAAATCTGAGGCGGCATCTGGCGATACTAGCCTGGCTAAGATGACAATCACTATGCCGAACACTTTCCAGATTACCGAGGGTACTTATTCAAGTAAGCCCGCCGGGATACAGATGAGGCTGGTATGCAGTGACACATTGTCGGGTGCATCGGTCGGTATATATAAGGAAAGCGGCACCGCAATAGCATGGCCATCGTCTTCAACTGCCACTAAACTTGGATATTTGGCACCCGCATTTGCCTCTGGTACGACGGGAAAAATGCTTGTGGTAAATAACGGAAAGGTGGTGTGGAATGACATTTCAGCACGTGATACCGTAATCAAATATAGTGGTGCACCGTCTTTAACTGATGCTGAATATAATACAATGGCCGATGCGATTGGGTCTGATAACCTGGCAACTATAATGTATGGTTCCGGGGCTGGATCGAGTTATTGGCATCTATTGAAAGCTGACTTCAGTGGATACACGTTTGATTCTATCACTAGTGATGGCAAATGGCGCAATATGCTCGTTGGCCGTGACAAGATGATATCCATATCTACTGAGGGATATCTAGCACCCGCGATTAACCCCAGTGACAAAGGTAAAATTCTTGCAGCTAGTCATGATGGCACCGTTGCATCCACCAGATGGGAAACAAATTTTGGGGTTCTTGCGGTTCCTACGTTTGGTAAGTATGACTTGGCTACGAGTTCCGGTGGCTCGATGTATATCAACACTGATATAATCCCGTCGTCGTATGTATCTTCGTACCTTTGTAGTTATACCTCGACAATGAGTACAACGGATACGACGGGGACATCCATTCTTCGCGTTCCCCCGCATCATAGAGGTTCCGCGCATTGTATCATATATGGTAATAGTCCGGGCGGTGATGCCTCGCAGGGTACCACGTCGTGGATTAGATTCTACCTGACCGATACGAAGGATCCTACGGCAGAGCCAACTACCTTTGGGGCATCGGCATTGTGGCATGGTAGTGGTATGTGGACGGGTAGCTACAGTATGGATCTCAAACACGCATCCTTCATATATAGGAATGATGGCGACCAGTCCAAGTACATTACGTGCTTCATCGGTTCATCTTCTCCTCCGGCATCGTTTACCATCTACAAGGAATTCGAGATGTTCCCGACGGAATAACCATGGGGCATAGTTGCTTATGGCGTCACAACCGAAGGACATAAAGGGCTCATTGATACTCACGCCTTCCCAGGCGGAGTTCATGGGCATACTCCTTAAAATGATGAAGACGGAATGCAAGCATGTTTCCGAGACCGGCATGATGTTGAAGCCGGGGCCGGGGAACATGTATTCCGACTTTGTCATTACGGTGAAATGTTCCCAGGACCGCCGTACATGCGAAGTGTACCGGAACAGGACCGGTACACTCATATTCGCAATGCTAAATGGCAAGGTAGTCGCTGCCGATTACGAAATCGATTTCGTAACGGAGCACATGAAGCGCAAGTTTAACGGTTGATGAATTCCTTCAACTTGCCCTTCACGCTTTCATAGTAGTTCTGCCAGATGTCGATGACCTCGTTGACGGTCTTGTCGTCCGTCTTGTCCATCTTGATCTTCTTGCTGTGCGACGGTGAAGCGCGGAACACGTTTTCCTCGCCGAGATGGGCGCATGCTTCGTAGTAGTTGGCCATTCCGCTTCTGGCAACCCATTCATCCAGGATATATTCGAGCCACTCGAGCTTGGACATGTTTCCGCATGCCGTATGTGGGGTGTCCATGCCGGTATTGAACGACAGGATCTTGAAGTCACGGTGACCGGCCTTCGTCAAGCCGGATTCCAGGGTTTCCACTGGGTCGTTCGCCCACATGCCACCGTCACAGAAGCTCATGCCGTTCTGGACAATCACGTCGAAGTAGGTCGGTGCGGAGCAGCTAGTGAGGACGGCGAACCACTTGTCGGTGTCCTTGTCCCCGAGGTCCCACACTTTCTCGACGGACTTGCCGTTCATGTAGGTCACCGGGAAGTACACGGACTTCTTCCATGCGCCTATCTTTCCGGAGAAGGTCTTTTGAAGCATCTTTTTGAGGTTCGTGTGGTCGTAGGTCGGGCATTTTCTGTCCAGGATTTTGTACCAGGGGTATTTCTTGAAGATATTCTTCAAGTTTCCCTTGTACAGGTCGAAGATTTCATGCGCTTGGAGGCCTTCCGCGAGGCCGGCAGCGATGATCGAGCCGGTGGAAGTGCCGCCATAGGCAAAAGTCATGTCACAGAGCTTCTTTCCGAAGTCCTGTTCCATCCTGGTCATGAATGCGAGGGGGCCGATACCCAGGGCACCGCCACCCGAGATACTGATTGCGAGCTTTTTCATTGGAGAATCTCCTTTTTCAGTAGTTTAACGGTTGGACAGCTTTTTTCGGCCCCGGAAAGTATAAACTTTTCTTACATTTTCGTCAATTACCTGTTGACAGAGTGTTGATAAATTGTTATATTATAGTTAACAAGATGCAAAGGGGTGTATTTTGCCCGTAAATTCAACTGAACCGGGAGTAAAAGAACTCATCGCCGAGGTGGCCGGATATGAAATCATAGGTCACCGGGCGGAAAGCGCCTGTTTCCAGGCCTACCATACGAGCAAGGACGAGGGCATACGGGAAGCCGCCAAGCTCAAAATCATCAAATCTAACCTCAGGCTGGTATTGAAGTTCGCTATGGACTACCACAATGTCACTGGGTTGCCCATTACTGACTTCTACACCGAGGGAAAGCTGGGCCTCATGGAGTCGTTCTACAAGTACGACTACCGTACCGGTGTCAAGTTCGCCTCCTTTGCCATCTGGGAAATCCGGCGCCACATGTCCATGATTGTCCAGGGCAGGGACTTGGTCCATGTGCCCGTGCGCCAGCGCAAGCGCGTGCTGAAAGCCATCCGTGAAGGTCTCCCGGTGGACATGAACTACGGCACGGAGGCCATGAATGCCATCCTGGGCCCCGATTCGCTCGACATGCCTGTGGGAGAGGATGGTGAAAATTCCACGTTCCTGCTGCACGATGTCATCCCGGACGAGACATCTGACGCCAATCCCGAGAAGAATGCCATCATGGAGGACATGAGAACCGGCCTTGAAGCCGAGATGAGCCGTGTCCTGACCCCGATCGAGAACAGATTGTTGCGTTCTCTGTACGGTCTTGACGGAGATGGAAGTAGTTTTGAGGAAGAGGCGGCGAATACCGGCATGAGCAAGGACTGGGTTCGCAAGATCAAAAACCAGGCAATAGAGAAGCTGAGGGACAGCAAGCGCCTCAATGTCCTCCGCGACTGCTATATGGAATAACTTAATGTGGGCATCTGGTCCAAAATCGTCAATTTTTTCAAGTCGAAGCCGGAAGACGACGGCTCCGAGGAGCGCAGTATGTATAATGTAGATGACGGTCCTACCCTAATTTACAGCGATGAACCAAACCTGTCGGATGCCGTGTACGACGCGGACAGCGGGCGCATGGTGGGCCATGCCTCCACTAGCGCAAGGGCTGACCTGGAAAGGGTCGCCAGGGCGAATGCGTCCATGATTGTGCCTGGGCAGATAGTCAACCGCCAGAGACCGCGCAGGCCCATGCAGAGGCCCGTGCAGCAACAGCAGCCGGTCCAGCAGCCCCAGCAGCAGGCCCAACCGGCACCCGAGGCCGCACCCGCGGAACAGCCGGTGCAGCAGGTCCAGCAGCCGGCTCCGCAGCCTCAACCGCAACCAGTCTACCAGCAACCCGTGTATCAGCAGCCTATGTACCAGCAGCCAGTCTATCAGCAGCCTTATTACCAGCAGCCGTACGGCTATCAGCAGCAACCGCAGTATTACCAGCAGCCCGTCCAGCAGCCGCAGGGCGACGATGAAATCAAGCTGGTGCAGGGTGAACGCATCGCAATCGCCCCGAACTTCCCGGCATACGAGATGATTGAGGTGAACGGCGTGTATCACCTGTACATCGACCTTCCGGGCGTGAAGAAGAGCGAGCTTAAAATGAACTTCTCCGGTGGAAGCCTGTATGTCAGCGGGCATCGTGAACTCATGTGCGAGAAGTACCGTCCGAAGGGAAAGGGCAAGGGAAACAAGGGCAAGAAGCCGCAGTACGAGGCACTCATCGGTGTCGGGCGCCATCTGCTCGGGGATTTCAGCTTCCCGTTCTACTTCCCGAAGCCGGTGGACACTTCCCCGGATTCGTTCAAGGCCAACCTGGCCGACGGCATCCTCCATATCGAGATGAAGGTGGCCGGTGCGGACACTGGAATTTCTATCGGGCTGGGGTAGCGCATGGTAAAGTTCGACCTTGTATTGACTGATGGCCGGATCCATGTCGAGACCATCGATGATGCGGAAGGTACTCCGGGTTCATCCCGGCAGTACACCCGGTTCAATGCCGAGTGCAAGCCGGAACTGGAACAGGCTGTTCATATATTGACCGCCGACAATTCGGTGGACCAGAAAGTGGACACGATTTTGGGTGTGCTCGCGAAGCATAATTTCATGAAGACGAATGTCATCCACATTGAGGATGCTGAGGGCCACTTGACCAATCGCATCAGAGTGTTCGTTGACAGCGTGGAGCCGTGATATGTTTCGTGGTTCTACGACAGAGACTGAAAACAGTTAAGGCGACCGGTTGGTCGCCTTTTTAATTGTTGGTGTGGGCAAAATGCGTAATGCTTAGTCACCCCAGTTGGGAGTAGACCAGCCAAGCGAGCCATCTTTTGCTTTGGCCAGCAAGTCTGTCATTACCTCATCAAAGTACGCTGGAGTCCAATGGGTTTCCTTTGGCACAAAGGACTCAGTTGCGCTATCGTAGTGGGACTTGTTGTAGTCGTGGGTTGTCACGCACTTCTCACAACGACTTTTTAACCGAGCCGCGTAGTCTTTCCAATCCTTCGAGACGGACATCAATTCAGGATTTGTATCAAGTACGTGCATGAATTCATCGTACATTGCTAGGCCATCTGGACTTATACTGCCACAAGAATCGGGCTGTCCATCCAAAGCCTCACAGAACGCCTTGAACCCTGCATTCAGAGCAGGAAGCATTTCCGGGCAGTTGAACTCTTTACAAACGCTTTCCATGAAAGCTGTGTATTTCTTTTGATTGGTATTCATTGGGAATTCTCCTAATCTGAACGGTTAAATCTTTTGGCCACCCAACTTATGGTAGAGTGCCAAGAATCCTTCAGGAAGATCTTCAACACTGTTGTACATTTCAACCAATGCATCCAGCAGGGCAAGGTTATCGGCTGCGCTCAATGGGTTTCCGCCACCATGGAGGAAATCGGACATCAAACCGTCGCGACACAATTCCTGATAATACTGGCGCATTTCCTGGAGGAGCAGCATTTCGTCGGTGGTCAAACGCATGGTATTATATATACCGATGCTTTCAAATGCTGGGGCATCTTGGGTAGTTGCTTCGCAGAAAGCCCTGAACCCTTCTTTGAGTGCGGGAAGCATTTCTGGGTGGTTGAACTCTTTACATACGCTTTCCATGAAAGCAGTGTATTTCTTTTGGTTGGTATTCATTTTGAACTCCTCAATGTTTCCCGCAGTTGCAACCTTTCTTCACTGCGCCAATAACTTTTCTTACAGGACCAGCTACCTTGTAGACGGCCTTCAAACCGGCCTTCCTGAACTTCTCCGGAAGGATGAACAGGTAATCGCCAATTTCGGGAAAATCGGTAGCCATCTTGTCAACGGCTGCCGTACCGGAATAGGACGCGCCCTTCGCATCAACATACTTGAAATCACGTGCGCCTTCGTCGGCCTTGTAGTATTCCGCACGGTCCTTTACCTTGGCCCTAATCATGTGCATGAAGTTCGTGCACACGGGGCAGGTAGCGTCATATATGATCCTTGGGAGAGCCATTAGTCGCCTATCTTGATTTTGTAACCGCCGAATTGGGGAGTGGCGCCAAAGGAACCGTCCGGGTTGATGACAACGACTTCGGTAGGCTGCGACATGACATTGCAACTCGGGTCCTTGCCGGAGCAGAGGTCCTTGTAGGGCATGCCGAGAATCTCGTCCAGGTTGTCGGCAATGCGTTCAACCATGTTGCACTTGGCATCGTTCTGGGCAACCTTCATCGGGCTTTCGTCGATGGTGCTGCCGTCGAACGGCATGGCCTGGTCGTTGAAGCCGACGATGTTCTGCACGTCATCGATGGATGCGTTGAGCATCGGCTGGATTTCGCTTGCGCGGAACGTGAAGGTAGGCCATTCGCCGTCGTTGGAAGTAAGAAGTTCGTTCGGGTTGGATGTCGGCTTGGCAGCGGTGACCATCTGGCCATCGGCCTTCTTCACGACAAACAGTGCAGGGGTGTTTCCGCAGTGGACCACGTCCCCAAGACGGAACCCGTTCTGCTGCGGGCAGCACTGGCCGGCACATTCGAGCTGGTACATGCGCATGAAGTCACGGCCCATTCCGCGCTCGATGCATTCGAGAGTAAGCTTCAGTCCCATTGCTTCGTTGGTAACCGGTTTCTGGGCTTCACCGCCTTCACCACTATCGTTCATGAAATTTTCGACGCCGGTTTTCAGGTCTTCCACTCCCTGGTTCAGATCACTCATGACATCGGAACCTGGGTCTTCGAAGAGGGGACCTTTCTTCTTGTCCTTGAATGTGGGATTGCCGGCGCATTCACCGGGTTCTGGCTTGGCAGCGATCACCTTGCTGGTAACCTTGGTCACCGTCGGCTTGGTGTCGAACGGGGTAGCGCTGTCGCCGTAATCGACATATACGGCATCGAGATCTTCCTCGGCCTCCATCATCGGATGGGAAATTGGGGAGGCCTCAATGGTCCTCGTGATGGCAAGCAAATCGTCAAGTTCCTCGAACATCGGTGAAATTCCTTTTCTTACTCGGTTGCAGTTTATAGTTATTTGGACACCACTTTCCAGCCATCGTCGGGATTGACATACTCCCCGAGGGCATCTTCTTCGGACGGGAGTTCGCTCTTCTTGTACATGTGCTGTTCCATGTTGGCTACAAGGGACAGCCCCTTGCCTTCGAGGGAATCGAGTTCCCATGGGTCGGCGGGAAGCTGGGACAGGTCGAATCCTTCATCGACATCGTAGAGGTCGGCGTAGGTGTAGCAGTTGTAGCCCTGCGCCAGGTAGCTTTCCGGGTCGTCCTCGTCAAGATCGGGGTCGATGTTCTGGGGGTCGTCGCCCCAGGTAAGACCGAGTACCTGCGAACCGTCGGCACTTACATACACTTTACTGTCGGGGATACTTGTGGTAACGGGGACAGTTTCTACTGATTCTCCCATTGCCTGGCGTAGTTCTCTGGACATTTCCGGGGATGCTCGATACACGGGAATTCCGTCGCTAGTACCAATTCGTCCGTCATCTCCGGGTTCAGGACCGTCATTGACATAGTCGGTAATCTTGTTGTACAGGCGTGTCAGTTGGGCTTTGTTTCCTTTGACCACATCATTATACATGATGTCGAGTGACCAGTATGGAAGATCGTCTTCTTCAAGCACTTTGCCAGTCTTTATGTAGTACGGGTTGAAGTAGCCATCGAAATCGGATTTAGCCTTGTCTAGGATATCCTTGTCGAATGACCATAGGGTAAGCCGGTCATAGTCCCGTATTGCCTTACTGATTTCGCTGAGCGGAACTCTGTCATAACCGTTACCGACATGAAGCCACACTTCAGGTGTCTTCGTTCCCGCAGTCGAATCGGATTCGAGTAGCGCTTCGTATGCCGCGATGATGGATTCGGTCAGGGCGCGTTCGCCAGAACGTTCACCCAGATTTTTCAATTCTTCCTGAAAGGTCATGGTAAACTCCTCTTACGTTATCAGTTTATACCCGAGAGGCCATTGGGAGCCCTTGCACTTGCTGTGGATAGCCATAGCCCTGCGGGTAACGTCCCGGATACTGGTATTGCTGTTGTTGATATGCCGGATGCTGCTGCATGTGGTTGTAGCCAGGCGGATATGCCTGATACGTCTGCTGCATATTCGGCTGGTATCCCTGCGGAGGGCCATACTGGTACTGCTGGGGAACGCCGGCATAGACGGTAGCCTGTACCGGCTGCGGGCGAACCTGCGGGAGCATGCGCTGGTTGCCGGATAGTTCCGCGAGGCCGCGCTGTTCCTGTACAATCTGCGGGTTGCGGACCTGTTCAGCCACGTTGCGCATATCGGCGATTTCTGCGGCGGGGGCGAACACCGTCCTGACAACATCGTCCCAGGAGATTTCTTCCATCTTGCCCTGGAAATACGGGGAGTACGCATGGTAAACGGCCCAGAACAGGCTGGTCACATGGTCGTCATGGTTGCCGCCGGAAGCACCCCAGGTATTCTTGGTGGGCCTGGTGAACGACATGAGTTCGTTAATCGTCTTCTCGTCATGGATGAGTAGATAGTGCTTCTGGATGTAAGTTTTTAGCAACATTACGGCCTGGCTCTTCGTCGTGGTCGTGGAGTACATGCCGCGGAAGTAGCTGTCGTAGTCAACCATGTTCGGGTACTGCAACGCTGCGGTCATCGTCTGGTACGCAAGGGCACCGGAACCGCCGTTATATTCGATGGTAAGGGCCGGGAAGTGGTACTTGCGGAGCAGGGCGAAGGAAACCGCGCAGAAGTCCTCCACGGTCACGCTGTTCGAGGACAGGGTGAGCACCTGTTCCAGCTTGGTGCTGGACCTGGCATAGAGGATTTGGAGCACATGGTAGTCCTGGCGCATACCGTAGCCGGTATCCAGGGCCGCGATGTACACGGATTCGTCCATTTCCATCTGCTGCGGATTGAGAGGGCGCCCGTAGACGCGGAGCTGGTAGTCGTCCGGTATTCTCGGGTGGGCCATCGGCTTGTCCGGGTGCAGATTCTGCAAGGTACGGTAGTCGATAAGGGTGACGGCGGAACCGATAAATTCGCATTCGTATTCCTGGCGGAACCTCTCCTCGCCGCAACGGAGCTTTTCGTCGAGACCCCACTGTTCGTCACGACCGGGCACCTCGTTCCAGAGCACCGTGGACCTGACATATTTGGCTTGCAGGTCATGGGCGGTGGCCGTGGCCTCGTCAACGGCATCCTCCCACATTCGATAGAAGTGGTTCATGCCGCACGGAGTGGACGTGATGATTACTCGCGTCTTCTTACCTGACGAGATCGTCGGGAACACGGAGGCCATGAACTCGTCGGCCATGCCGGGGCGCAGGAACGCGAATTCGTCCAGGTACAGGAGGTTCGGGGAGAAACCACGAATACCGTCCGAGGATGATGCCGCGATGATGATACGGCAGCCGTTGGCGAACTGGATGGACATCTTGTTCCACAGTTTCACGCCCGGTTGGAGCCAGAAGGGGAGGTTCAGGTAGGATTCGCGCAGGAGCTGCAACTGTTCCTTGGCAAGCATGAGCTTGTTGGCCAGCATCGCTATGAGCTGGTCCTCGTGGAACATCGCGTACCAAAGGATAAAGGCCCTGACTATCGTGGATTTACCCACCTGTCGGGACCATCGGTTGATATTGAACCTGTATTTGAGAAAGCGCCTGATTGCCTCGTCCTGGAACGGGTACGTCTTCATCAGCTGGGTACCTTCGTCCTTCGTGTTGATATAGACGTAGTGCCGGATGAAGTAAATAGGGTCCTTGGTGCAGCGCTCGATTTCTTGCAGCTGCCACATTTCGAGTTTCACGGACTCGTTTGCAGACCTTAAATTATGTATCCCGTTGAATGGCATAGTAAAGAACAGTTTATAAGGTTATGATTTGTGGGCGGTTAAAGAAAAAATTGCATAGTAACCAATTTTATACGGAAATTCGGGAATTTTTTGCTATATTTTTTACTATGAAGTTTCTTGTGATTACTGCGTTTTGCGACAAGGGTGATAGATACCGTCGAAGAAACCTCACGGCGACCCTTGCAAATAACATGAGTTTGTTCCCCGAGGCCATGTTCTGTGTGGCCGAACAGAATCCTACCGGTTGGTTTGATACCCTTCAAATGGATCCTGAAAAGGTCCGCCATATTACCTTGACAATCGAGGGCGGTTTCCGCAAGACCGCGCTACTGAATGCGGCAATCGAGGCAGTCCCGGATGCCGAAATCATCGTGATGGTGGACGGCGATGTGTTTCTTAACGAGAAGGTGGTCAACTACATACGGAACCATTGGCAAGATGGTTCCCTTGTCTTTCCGTATTCGGAGGCGATGTACCTGAAAGAGACAGATACCCGCCTTCTCGTGGGCGGAAAGCCTCTTCTCCCTGGCTACAAGGACCATGGGGTGACCATTGACCGCCAGACCGGCCTGTGCAACGTGTTCACCCGTGAGACCTGGAAGCGCATCGGCAGGTATGACGAGGAGTTCGTGAACTGGGGTGCTGAGGACGATGCGTTCCTTACCAAGTGCCGGCGCATCGTCGGCCCAATCAGCCGCAGCCGGGAAGAAGGATGCATCGCGTACCACCTGTTCCATCCGGTCGTCAATACGGAAGATTACTTGAAGAACAGTCCGCTGTACCTGGCTAACCGAGTGCGCCAGGCGTGCATTCGCCGCATGAGTGACGAGGACATGGAACGGTATGTTTCCGGCAAGGTGAAACTGTCCGAACTGGTGGACAAGTACAACGACATGGGTCGTCTGGAAGTCAGCCTGGAATGGCAGTGCACCCCGCAATCCTCCCTGCACATGGATACCACCATTTATGATGTGGACCGTACCGGGGAGATGAGTTTTACGAAGGTGATGAAGGCTATTGAGGAAGAGGACCGGGCCGAATACTGTGTAACCTTCATTGACGATATTCTGTTGAAGTTGCCAGACCTCTCGCCGGTACAGCTGGAGGAGATTATGGGCTTGCGCAAGTATTACGAGGAGATGGCAAATGCAGTTCAGTCGTGATTTGTTGGTGCCGGACTGGCATAGTAAGTTCAATGTTTTGGCCAGGATGTGTGCCATTTACGATCACCGTTCATGCTGGGTACATTCGGAATGCAAGGACCCAATCGTGGTGCAATGCGGTGACGGGAGAATTCTCGGACCCGACGGGATAGAGAAGAAGAACCACATACTGGTACTGCATGACTGGAACGAGAAGTATGCCAAGATGCTCGACCACGCGACACGGGTCGTAACCATCGGCAAGATTGAGGGGGTGCCGTCCAATGCCATCTCGATGGACAGTTTTCCCATTCCGGATCTCCCGGAACAGCCCAGGCACCCGGACAATGACGTGTTGATTGCCGGACAATGTACGGGCAACGATACCCTTGACTTTGTGAAGAATGTGCTGGAAGGCATGGACCGTTCCCTGACGATTACGGTGGCCCTCTATGACCGTGGTTCCTACAAGACCGAGCAGATGATTTCGGGACTAGTTTACGGGGAGACGATGTCGTCATTTGAGAAGGTCTCGTGGAAGAAACGCCAGTCATACCCCATGATTACCGCGCTTTACCTTACAGCCGGACAGATTGTCCACTGTGGGTCGGGAAAGCGCGGGTTTTTGCATGCCATGGCGGTACGTGCGGCATCCAGGGGGTCCGGTCTGATAACGAGGACATCGGACAACAACTTCGAGCCGTCCACTATCCGGCAATTCTTGGAGGCCGTTGGCGAAAATGCAAGGTAAATAACAATTTACATTCTTCACCAAACGGGCTGGAACCGCCATATCTAGTGGAAAAATGCTTCAAAAAACACAATATACTGTATTTTTGTGTAGTATGTGGCCGGATTCCGAGGTATATAAACACTACTTGCCTTATTTCAACGCGACCGATAGGCGGTCGCCGTTGTAAGGTAAAAATGAGGAAAATGTATGAGTAATGTAAGCGAAGTCGCTGAACCAGTTGCCACACCGAAACTTGCCAAAGTAAACAAGCGTGACGGAAGACCACAGACCTTTAATCCAAGCAAAATCGAACACGCGATGAAGACCGTGTTCTACGTGACCAAGACCTCGGTCACCGATGAAGAACTCGACGAGGCGACCAACAAGGTCATCGAAGAAGTCCAGGGATATAACACAATTTCAGTTTCTGCAGACAAGGTGGCCAATGCGGTGAAGAATGTTCTCCGCGAAAAGTGGCCCAAGGCATACGATGCCTATGTGATTTACCGTGCCAACCGTGACAAGGTTCTTGCAACCAAGAATGCCATTATCAAGAATACGCCGCTCCTGACCACGGTGCGTGAAATTACCGACGACAAGTTCACATCGCTGAACACCTCGAATATCCTGCGTGACAACGCGAACGAGTGCGGTGCCACTCCCGCCGGTGCATACGGCAAGATTGCATCCGAGACCAACAAGACATACAACCTGTTGAACAACATCAACGAGAAGTATGCCCAGATGCACAAGGAAGGCTACCTGCACATCCACGACCTCAATATGTACAACCTGACATTCAACTGCCTCTTTGCCCCGGTAGGTAAGCTCTTGAAGTCCGGGTTCGATTCCGGCACGGGTTTCATTCGCCGTGCCCATTCTGTCCAGAGTGCTGCCGCGCTGGCTGCCGTGATTTTCCAGCTTCAGTCCAACCAGCAGTACGGTGGTATTGCCTGTGACAACTTTGATTTTGACCTGGCCCCGACCGTGGACGAGAGTTTCCGTACCCATCTCGGTATCAGGCTCAATGACTACTATGACGATACCGGCGACGAGCACTTCAAGGACTTTGCCGGCGATCCGGAAAAAGATGAGGACAAGGCCCGTTGGCGCAAGCTCCTCGCCGATGTTACGATGAACAAGCCTCCCCATCATTACTATGGCCGTTTCCCCAAGAAGTGCATCGAGAAGGCCATCAAGTACACGAACATTGAAACGCACCAGGCAATGGAAGCTCTCGTTCACAACCTGAACTCCTTGCAGAGCCGTTCTGGCAACCAGGTTCCGTTCTCCTCCATCAACTTCGGTCTCGATACGTCGAACTGCGGACGCATGGTCAGCTACAACCTGATGCGTGCCCAGTACGAAGGCATGGGTGACGGCCTTACCCCGATTTTCCCGATCTTGATTTTCAAGCTCATGAAGGGCTATACCAAGTACGAGGGCGACCCGAACTACGACCTGTACAACCAGGCAATCGAATGTCTCGCCCGCCGCTTCTACCCGAACTTTGTACGTGTTGACTCCTCCTTCAACCTCCCGTATGTCAAGTACGAATACAAGGAAGTCGAGGATGCAAACCCGACGTTCAAGTACCGGGGTAGGAACGAAGATTTTGAATTCGGCTTCGGCGATTACAAGGCCGGCGAAACCACTGCGTTTGAATACGATGTGGGCAATGGCGACTACTGGGAAGTCGTGTCCAAGACGGGCGACAAGCTCAAAGTCCGCAAGATTATCCCGAACACCACCATTTCCACGATGGGCTGCCGTACCAGGGTCATCGGCAACATCAACGGACCGGAACAGACTACCGCCCGCGGTAACTTCGCGTTCCATACGCTCAACTTGCCCCGTATCGCTATCGAGGCTCACATCAAGAGCAAGAACGAGGAAACCCGTAAACAGATATTCTTCGAGAAGCTCGACGAGTTGCTTGAATGCGCCAAGAATAGCCTCCTTGACCGTTTCAACTTTATCTGCAACACCAAGACCTACGAGAACTTCCCGTTCACGATGCAGCAGGGTCTTTACCTGACATCCGATGACAAGAAGCACGCGCTCACCGATTCCATTGCGGAAGTGATGAAGCAGTCCACCCTGTCTATCGGTTATATCGGCATCGCCGAAGTCATCACCCTCCTTACCGGCAAGACTTTCGGTATTGACCATGACATCGATGACTTTGCGCTTTCCATCGTGAAGCACATCCGCGAGTTCTGCGATAAGACCCAGAAGGAAACTCACCTCAACTGGTCTTGCTTCGCTACTCCGGCAGAAGCCGTCGCTGGCCGCTTTGCCTCCATCGACAAGAACAAGTTCTGTAAGGAAATCATCGAGGAACCGGATACCACGCAGGATGGATGGGGTGATGATGATATGATGACCGGTTGTGAAGGTCATCCGAACCCGAAGATGACTGATGACGACTTTGTTACCGGTTGCGAATGCGCCCATCCTTCCGCTCGTAAGAAGAAGGTTCGCATGGTTGGCGTGAAGGGCCTTGAAGATGTTGACCTCATGCAGATTTTCGGAAAGGGTTACTACACCAACAGCCACATGATGTACTTTTCCTTGGATACCTCGCTTGAAAACAAGATTAAGACCGAGGCGCCGTTCCACAAGATTACGAACGCCGGTCATATCTTTTACTACAAGCTCAACGGTGACTTGTCCAAGAACATCCCGGCTGTCAAGGCCGCAATCGACGCGATGTATGAAGGTGACCTCGGGTACTTCACTACGACGATGGATTCGGATGACTGCCTTGCCTGCGGTTATCACGGCATTATCGACAATGAATGCCCGAAGTGCGGTTGTAAGGATGAGGACATGTTCGTCCGCGTCCGTCGTATCACTGGCTACTTGACCGGCGCACCCAGGAAGACAATTTTGAAGTCCTGGAATGACGGCAAGCTCGCTGAACTCGGTGACAGGCACAACATCTAATGAATTACAGCAAGATTGATCCGATGTCAATAGTCGATGGGGAAGGCCTTCGGGTCTCACTCTTCGTCTCCGGTTGCCGCAACCACTGCAAGGGTTGCTTTAATCCAGAGACCTGGGACTTTTCCTATGGCAAGGAATTCGACGCTATTGCCGAGAATGAGGTGCTCGAAGCATGCCGGCCATCCTATATTGCCGGACTGACTGTACTTGGTGGCGAACCGTTTGAGCCCGAGAACCAGTGGGGGCTCTTGCCGTTCCTTTCCAAGTTCAAGGAAAAGTATCCTGACAAGACTCTGTGGATGTTTACCGGCTATGTGTTGGATAAGGACCTGCTGACTGGGCAGCGCCAGGATATCCATCTCGTAACGTCGAACATCCTCAAAACGGTGGATGTCTTGGTGGACGGCCCGTTCATCCTGGAACAGAGGGATATTTCACTGAAATTCAGGGGTAGTTCGAATCAGCGGATTCGGACACGTGAGGAAATTCAGAAACTTCTCGACAGCATGCCTGCCGCACGAGGCTTGTGAGTGTCTAACGAAGTTTCTGGATAATGTCCATGATTTTCTGATGAACCTCGGGTGGGCAGGGAAGTTCTTCTAGTTCTTTCAGCGCATCGTTTAACGCGAATGCGCTGCTTTTGTTGTAGGAGCGTTCCACGAACAGGCGGTGCTTGTTAGTAATCGATTCGAACAGGTCGTTTGGACTCGTAATCGAAATCGGAGTGGGTGTTTCCTCGCCAAAGGACATCTTCAAGTTGATTGGACGGGCACCTTGGGGTGATTCCGATACGGCGAGTTCGATCTTGCCGAACAGTTCACCGGCAGCATATTCACCAGAGACGTTGAAGTATTCCGTACCGGCGCTCTTGTAGCCAGGAACCGGCTCATTGAGGGTGATGCTTGGGGTAGTTTCCACGATGAAGGATAGCGCCTCGGTCAATTTGCACTTAATTCCTTCGATGAGTTGTTCTTTGGTCATGATTTTTGCCCACTTTTTTATAAAAATTAGTATCTTTAATGGTAAAAATAATAGTTTTTCGATAGTAAAATATTACGCAACATCCAGTAATCTAAACCGGAGATGAATGCCAATGCGATCTCGTGACGAAATCAAGGAATTTTTACGAGGAATGCCCCAAAAAGTGGAAATGGTGGAAAGGGCTAGAATTTTTGCGTCCTTTGCACATGATGGGCAGAAGGACAAGGGCGGGAAACCATATTTCGAACACCCGGAAAGAGTTGCTGCTAGGGTAGCTGATGCTTACGAGGATGACCATCTTACCGCCATTGCGTATCTCCACGATACCATTGAGGATGGTGGCTTCGCCACTTCTGACTTGAAGATGTTTTTCCCGGATGTTGTGTGGAAGGTTGTCGAGGTTCTGACCAGGGGCAAGACTACCCCTAGAGAAGAATACATCGAAAATGTTGCCAAGAACTATCTTGCTGCCAAGGTAAAGGTCTGTGACCTTGAAGACAACATCGACCTTGGGCGCATCCCGAACCCGACTCAGAAGGACTATGACCGCAGGGACCGGTATCTTTCCGAATACAGGAAGTTGCAGGATGCTATTATCGACTGGGAGAAGCGGCTCCCCGCTAAGGAGCTCGAAACCGAGTTCTACGCTGAATACTACTGCTAAAAAATGCTGCCCATGAGGCAGCATTTTTCAATTAAAGGCCAAGTTCGTCGCCGGTTTCATCTCCACCGCCTTCATCACCGCCTTCTGCGGGAGTTTCCTCGGCAGGGGCCTCTTCCGCCGGGGCTTCCTCGGCGGGGGCTTCTTCGGCAGGGGCGTCCTCAGCCGGTGCTTCCTGGGCTGGCGGGTTTTCGGTGGATTGCTTCTGGACCTTTTCGGCCTGTGTGGTCGCGGACATGATAGTCGTCTTGACGACCTTTTCGAAATCTTCCTTGTCCATGGCCGCATAGCCCTTCTTGGTCATGTACTTGGCGATTGCCTCGGCGACCGGCTTGGCCATGTCTTCCGCATCGGGAGCCTTTCCCTTGGCGGCACGTTTCATCTTCTGCGCGACGATACGGATTTTTTCATCATATTTCAGATCTTTCAATTCCTTGATGAGGGCATCTGCGCTGATGGATGCGGGCTGGGACTGTGCATTCACGTTCTGGGGTTCAGGTGCCGGTCCGGACTGTTCCGGGGCAGGCTGTTCGGGTGCCGGTTGTTCAGTCTGTTCTGCCGGTTCCTGTGTTGCATTGGGGTCTTCGGTTTCTTCATTCGTGCCCAGGTCATCGCCGAGTTCGTTACCGAGTTCGCTGAGTTCGGCCAGTTCGTCCTCCTCGCCTTCGAAGATTGCGCTGTATGCCGCATTTGCGGATTCGAATACGGCGCGGGCCGTTCCCGTGGAAACTGCGGCAAGATTATTGAGACGAACTGACATATTCATGATGGTACCTCGACGATAGTTTATATAGTTGGTTGGCAAATCGGGTATTTTTTGCTATATTTGGGGCATGGATTTTCACAAACTGTTCGAAGAATTGAACCAGGAATTGAAGGACCGCGAGGAATCGGGTGTCGAGGGCAAGGAAGTGTCCACGAGTGGTTTGCTTGCTGGCGATGCCGAACAAAAGGTGGAGGAACCCAAGGAGGATGCGGAAGTACCTCCTAAACTTCCGGATCCGCCGAAGCCATTCGACCCGTTTAACGATGACCCGGATGGGTCCGAGGACGAGGAAACGAAGGAACCCGAGAAGGAGCCTGAAAAGGAACCCGCAGTCAAGCAGAAATTGCTGACTAAGGACGACCTGACCGATGACCAGAAGGCTGCCCTTGAATATATCAATTCCTTCATGGAAAGCGAATGCCGCCAGATGGTGCTCTGTGGTCCTGCCGGTACCGGTAAGACCTCCCTGGTGAATGTCCTGCTCGATGAACTGGACAAGAAGCATGTAAAGTATGTCTGTACCGCCCCGACAAACAAGGCCGTCGAAGTCATTGCCAAGCGTACTAACCGACAGTTTGACCGTACAATTTTCTCCCTTTGTGGCCTGAAACTCGTTGACTTGGATGACAAGGAACCGTACTTGGAACGCGATGGTGAATCCAAGCTGGGTGAATATGATATCGTTGTGATTGACGAAGCCTCCATGACAGGGACCGAGTTGCTGAGGAATATCGAGGGCGACCTGGTTGAATTCAGCTACATCAAGGTTCTCTATGTGGGTGACCCGTGCCAGATTCCTGCTGTCGAGGACAGTAACCGTGGTCTTCTGCAGTCCCCCGTGTTTAACTTGCAATACGGCTTCATGCTCAACAAGGTCATGCGTACCGCGTTGGACAACCCGATTATGCGCACGGTCACCATGATGCGCCAGCATATCACCGAACCCGGTGACTATTTCGACCGTGTGACCGAGGTGGGCG